>Ga0316204_10002252_pt1 | contig 44876 bp, 48 predicted proteins | sample 6monrhotite_MG_2_FD_205661 | JGI IMG/M metagenome (GOLD analysis project Ga0316204, IMG submission 205661) | Microbial mat bacterial communities from mineral coupon in-situ incubated in ocean water Damariscotta River, Maine, United States -... | ecosystem: Environmental > Aquatic > Marine >... | reverse complement strand
ACTAAGCGTGCTGGAACATCATCTGCCGCTACAGGTTCTAATAACACTAAAAAGGCACGTATATTTCACGCATCAGAACCCCCTCCACCATTAGTAATGCAATTACAACAAACAGAAAAACAAATCTCGTCACCCGGGCAAGTGCAATTGATATTTAAAACACAGGCTGATGCACAAGCCATGCAAAACGCATTAGAACAAGCAGGGATGCACGCAGGAGCCTCTGCTGCAGCCCAATATGCGATAGAAGAGATCAGTAAGACAGATGAAAGCAATCCAGCTGCCAGTGCAGCCAGTGCTGCTGCAACAGATTCACCAAGTGGTTATCTGATTAAGATCAGCAAAGCAGAATACAATCAGCTTATGGGTGATGACTCAGCGTACGACCAGTTGTCTCAATCGGTACACGGTTTGCAACCATAACGCTAGCAGATGTGTGAAATTATTGTCTCATAGAATTTTTAAATAAAGGATAAATTTATGAAAATTGATAATGGAACATTAACGCAAGTAACAGAGCAAGACATTAATCCTGATGGTACTTTCGTTATTCCAGCAGGGGTGACAGCGATTGGTGACCATGCCTTCCACTATTGTGCTGGATTAACTACGCTTACAATTCCAGATAGCGTGACAACGATTGGTGACAGTGCCTTTTCTGGCTGCAGCGGACTAAGCATGCTTACGATTCCAAATAGCGTGACAATCATTGGTAGCTATGCCTTTTGGGACTGCATTAGATTAACCACGCTTACGGTTCCAGATAGCGTGACAACGATTGGTGATAATGCCTTTCGTGACTGCAGTGGATTAAGCACGCTGACGATTCCAGATGGCGTGACAACGATTGCTGATAATGCCTTTTCTTACTGGAGAGAATTAACCACACTTACGATTCCAGATAGCGTGATAGCGATTGGTGACGATGTTTTTTATGATTGTGATGCCTTGGAACACATTTACGTTAGGCAGACTCAGAAAGGTGGGCTTGAGAGAATCCGAGATTTACTGCCTGCTCATTTGCGTGACAAAATCGCTGCAGTGTCACCAGCAGGGTGCTTGACTAAGCGTGCTGGCACTTTATCTACAGTAGGCTCTGATGAGTTGAAAATGCTTGGTTTATTTGAAGCAGCAGAACCGGCTTTACCATTAGCGACGTTATTAGAAGAATCAGAAAAGCAAATCTCAACCCCGGGCAAATGCAATTGATATTTAAAACACAGGCTGATGCACAAGCCATGCAAAAGGCATTAGAACAAACTGGAATGTACGCAGGAGCCTCTGCTGCTGCACAATATGCGATAGAAGAGATCAATAAGATTGATAAAAGCAATCCAGCTGCGAGTGCAGCCAGCGCTGCTGCAACAGATTCATCAAGCGGCTATGCGATTAAGATCAGCAAAGCAGAATACAATCAGCTGATGGGCGATGACTCAGCGTACGACCAGTTGTCTCAATCGGCAAATGCTTTGCAACCATAATGCTAGTAGGCATGTGAAATTATTGTCTCATAGTAGCTGAACCAGGTATGGCGTCATAATACTGATTGCTTCATAAATGTGACTAAATTCACGGACATCACCATATTTTGTAATTTTTTGATTTATTGCCAGAGTTTTTGGGTTGATACGTGGTTTTTTAACGTATCAAGATCTTGATTAATGCATTGCTGAAAATCCGGAAGATTGGCGAGTAAATATGAACCATATTTTTTCGAGTAAATACGTTTATCCAAAATGGTTACGATGCCAATATCATTTTCTTGTCGTATTAAACGGCCGACAAACTGTGTTAAACGAACCGATGCATTTGGGAGTGAAGACACCATAAAAGCATTTAATTGATTGCTCTTAAGCCATTCGTTACGTGTTAACTCAATCGGTGTAGAAGGGACTGCGAAGGGTAATTTGTGAATAATAACGTGTTGACAAAAATCTGCAGGTAAATCTAAGCCTTCCCCAAAGGATGCTAAACCAAAAATAATCGATCGCTTTCCTTGTCTGATCCGCTTTTTATGTTTTTCAATAAGTTTATTTTTATTGTGTTGCGTTTGAATCAAAATATCTTTCGAGCAGCTTGCTGGCATTGCGTCATAAGATTTATTCATAGAAAAACGACTGGTAAACAAGACCAAAGTGCCTGTTTTAGGTAGCATTAAATCAGGCAACAGGGCAATCACTTCATCACGATGTGCATCTTGATTGAATCCTACCGGTTCGTGTTGCATGCTGGGTATATAGAGCAAAGATTGTTGATAGTCAAAGCAAGAAGCGATGGCTTTTTCTTCGCATCTTGATATTTCTGTGAGACCTGTCTTGCGACGAAAATCATCGAATTTTCCTAGAGCGCGAATCGTTGCAGAACAGAGAACAAGGCCATTTTTTGCTTTATCCCAAAATAACTCAGTTAATCGCTTGCTGATGTTGATAGGTGATGCATGACAAAAGTAGGTATCACCACGTTTTTCAAACCATCGGGCAACGGGCGCTTCTTTTTCTTTGCGTTGATGACAAAAGAGAGACCAGGTTTCAAAAAGATTTTGTGCACGACTGGAGCTAAAACCGAGGCTGGATATTAATTTTTCTAAGGTGCTTTTATCATCAGGTGATATGCTTTTTTGTTTTACTTTTTCTTCGAGGTCTGCATAAATGATTTCGCACTGCATCATAATGCTAGAACCAAAGCTAAGAATAGTTTTTGCAAGTTCGAATATTTCTTCAGGAATATCTTTTAGGCGCCACACGTCATCATTGAACTGCGCTTCATTGTCTACGAGCATTGTACGCATGCTGCTTAATGCCTGTATTAAATCGTGTGTTAGCGCATTTAAATTTTTCTGTGTATCTTCGGTGATTTGATCTGCTTTAATGGCATTGGTGAGAGTTTTAGTTAAATTGTTAATCCAATCGACAGAACCCATTAGTGTGTCTGACTTGGCAAAGTGACTTAATGCTTTTTCTGGTAGGTGATGACACTCATCAATCACGTAAATGCTTTTTTCTGGTTCCGGTAAAATTGCACCACCACCTAATTCAAGATCGGACAATAAAAGACTGTGATTAGTGACAATAATATCGGCTTGGTGCAGCTTTTTTCTGGCGTTGAAAAAAGCGCACTCCTCGTGATAATCACAGAGTTTACCACTACAGCCACTTGCATCTGTACTAATCTTCCGCCAACTTTGCTCATCAATAGATATATCTAATTCATCACGATCACCATTCCATTCTCGTCGTTCAAGTTGACGGCGTAATGTATCAAAGTCATCATCGGCATCAAAAATATCTTGTGTCCAGTTTGGGTTTAAAAGGCGATTATGACAAACATATCGGCGTCGACCTTTTGCTAAAGCAAAACTAATAGATTCACCTAGCATGCGAGAGAGCAGAGGAAGGTCTTTTTTGATGAGTTGTTCTTGAAGAGCGATGGTCGAGGTGCTGATGATTAATGCTTGTTTTTTTTGTCGACTCAGGTAGCCGGCGATACTGTAACTGAGTGTTTTACCGGTACCGGTAGGCGCTTCAATACAAAGGACCTTCTGTTCGGTTATTGCTTTATGGATACTTTCCATCATTTCGATCTGAGTTTCTCGATCTTGCAGACCAACTCGGGAGAGCTGCTTTTTAATTTGTTTAATATCCATCTATGGGTTTTCCGACTGTCGTGAGCCGGCAGCATATCATATTTTTTCTACCCATTGTCTCTTTAGTAATTTAGACTATCAGACCAATAGATTGATGGAGAAAAATGATGAACCAGCTTCCCATACTTTACAGTTTTAGACGCTGCCCCTATGCAATGCGTGCACGTTTGGCTTTAACGATTGCGAAAATGCCTGTCATCATTCGGGAAATCGATCTAAAAAATAAAGCAACGGAATTTCTCGAAATATCACCTAAAGCTACTGTGCCTGTCCTCCTTCTGCCTTCTGGTAAGATCATCGATGAAAGTCTAGATATTGTTGACTATGCAATACCTGAGGATACCCATCGAGAGCAAAGGCTAGCACTACTTGCACAATTACATAAGGAGACTATTCCTGCTTTGATGCGATATAAATATCACGAACGCTATGAAGATGTAGATATTGCGTATGAGCAATCTGTGATTTGTCAATTTTTTGAGGTACTCAATACATTGTTATCAGAATCAACTTATTTGTTCGAAGACACGATAGGAAAGGAGGATATTGTGATTCTTCCTTTTGTCAGGCAGATTTATAAAATAGATGCGCAATGGTTTGATGCTTTGAAATACCTTCATGTTAAAAAGTGGTTGCATGCTTTTTTAGATTCGGAGCTTCATAGTCATATTATGCGGAAATTTCCCGTATGGGCGCCTGGACAAGAAGAGCAAATAACGTATAGTCTTAATGAAAAAGGAGATTTGAAATGAGTGCCAAGCCTTACACTGTTTTAGCTGTTTTTGAAGCCAAGCCAGCTAATGAACAGGAGCTGGAAGCTGTTTTAACCGATTTAATTGCCCCAACATTGAAAGAGCAGGGCTGCATTAATTATGATTTGCACAAATCAACTGACAATCCTTCAGCATTTATGTTTTATGAAAATTGGACAAGCAAGGCAGCTCATGCAGAACACGTCACAACACCCCATTATAAAGTTGGCGCAAAGAAAATAGCTGAATTAATTGTTAGAGAACCGGATGTTACTTTTTGGGAGATTAAATAACGATGCAAAAATCATTTAAAAAAATGTTACAAGGTTATCGTGAATTTCAAAAAAAATACGCGAGCGGTGATAATCAGACGATGGAAAAGTTAGCAGACCACGGGCAAAGCCCGGAGACTATGTTTATTGCCTGTAGTGACTCTCGAGTAGATCCCGCGTTATTACTGCAATGCAATCCAGGTGATATTTTTGTTGTTAGGAATGTTGCTAATATCGTTCCACCCTATGAAATCGATGAAAGACACCATGGTATCAGTGCAGCATTAGAGTTTGGTGTCTGTTATCTTAATGTTAAACATCTTGTTATTTTAGGACACAGTCAATGCGGTGGAATAGATGCGCTTTTGAATGACGATCAATTAGAGCAAAATGACTTTATTACGCGATGGGTATCCATTCTTAAAAAAGATGCTACAAATAATGATATCGACCAAGTTGCACAAAAATCCCTGCTCGATTCCTATCAAAACTGCCTCAGCTTCCCGTGGATAAAAAAACAGGTAGAGCAGGGTGCTCTCGCCATTCATTTATGGTTTTTTAATATTAAGGACGCTACAATTTTTGATTATTCATTTGAAAATAAATTGTTTCAACCACTCAATGGAGCAGAAGAGAATTTTTGATGCTAATCTTATTATCACCTGCAAAAAAACAGCAACATGGCTCTATTGATTTTGCTTCGAATTTTACTCAGCCGCAGGCAATAGCTCAGATTAAAACACTTATTTCTGTACTGAAAAAACAAAGCAAATCAAAACTCGCCAAGCTTATGTCAGTTAGCGATAAGCTGGCCGATTTAAATTACAGTCGGTTTCAAGCGTTTGATCCGAATACGTTTACACTTAAAAATTCAACGCCCGCAGTTTTTGCATTTCAAGGTGATGCCTACCAAACTTTAAATGTATCTGATTTCAATAAAAAAGAAATTGCATATTTGCAGGAGCATTTAATTATTCTTTCCGGCTTGTATGGGTATTTAAGGCCGCTAGATTTAATCCAAGCCTATCGTCTTGAGATGAAAACAGCTTTAAAGACAGAGCAGGCGGGAGATTTATATCATTTTTGGGGGGATGAAATTACAAAAGGGATCAATGCTGAACTCCAATCACATAAAAATAAGGCTGTCATCAATCTCGCATCCAACGAATATTTTAAGGCAATTAACGCTAAGAAATTGGATGCTAGAATTGTACAGATTGATTTTAAAGAACGAAAAGATGGCACATATAAAACGGTTGGCATTCACGCCAAACGTGCTCGCGGCACGATGACTCGATACCTCGTTAAGAACCGAATAGATAACATAGATGACTTAAAGGCATTTTCGGAACTCCAATACGCTTATTCTGAACAACACTCATCAGATGATTCGCTCGTATTTGTGCGTTGATTTTCAATACTAGCTTCATCAACTTGAAAGCCCGCTTTAATAATGTATACTTATGCATATACATAAGTGGAGACTTGACATGCAGGCATCAATCCTTGATTTACGATATAAAATGAAAGATGTTCTAAAAGCACTTAACAGAAATGAAAAAGTAGAGATACTGTATCATGGAAAGTTAAAAGGTATTATTTCGCCTTGTATAAAAGAAACAAAGCAAAAAGTAAGTTCTCATCCTTTCTTTGCCATAGAAAAAGAGGTTGATGTTAAATCGAAAGTGGATGAGCTACGCGGTGGTCGTTACAATGATCTTTGATACAGATATTATTATCTGGATACAGCGGGGCAATAATAAAGCCGCAAAGTTAGTAGATATCACAGATGAAAGAATGATATCGGTGCAGACATACATGGAATTGCTTCAGTGTGCAAATTCAAAAAAGCAGCATAAAATAACGCGTGATTTCCTGCATGATTTTAACTTTCAAATCCTTCCATTATCCGAAAACATTGGACATCGAGCTGCAATATATGTTGAAGAATATGCTATGAGTGATGGTTTGCGTGCTGCAGATGCAATCATTGCGGCTACTGCAACAGAAAATAATTTAATACTTTCATCAAGCAATGCTAAACACTTCAAAATTATCAAAGATTTACAACTAAAAATTTTCAAACCATAGATTCTTGTACTATGCTGAGGAAACAGGCATGATCTCCGATCTGTCGCCCGTTTAACATTGAGGAAGAGTAAGAGACATGAAAAAACTAATCAAAATAAGCCTATTTTCTTTATTAGCATTCATATATGTCGGTACAGCTATGGCGGCGGAAAAATCGGACAAAAAAATTAGCGTTACTGTCGTTGTCGAGAAAAAATCGACGAAGCATATACGTATATATGCTACGGGCTTTTCTGTTAACAAAAAAGGCCGTGGTGCGCTTGGCCGATCAGCGACTAAGTCTGGACCCAAAAATGCAAAATATAATTTTGGTTTTAGAGGAATTGGGCATGACTATGATTGTGGTAGTGCTGTCTTAAAACGTAATAGTATTGTGCTGCTCTATATGAAAAATAATAAGTGTATGAATAAAGTATTTGCGAAAAAGTAAGACCTATTTCCTTCAAAATGTTAGATTTACAACTTATTTTAACCGATTATAGGTTTTATTATGTTGTATTTTCGTGTAAATTCAGTATTATCTACCCGTTGATAAGATATCGAGAATAAGAATATAACTTTGGGTGATATATGCGTGCTGATACTGCTGAATTGGTCGAAGTGGGTGGATGGTCTCATCCAGAATCTAGAAAAAAAATTCCTGATTTTCTTGCTATGGCCGTATCTAGGGCTGAAGCTGCTGCTGCTAAATGGCAGGCACTTTCTCAAAAAACTTTTATCAATGGAATGTCCTTTGCATTAGACGCAGCTGCTGCATCTGCAAGAGTGGCATGTGCTAATTTGCTTCCTGTTGCAGCATCTGCTCCAGTTGGTAACTTAGATGTTTATACGCTAACTGCTCCTGATCTGGCGGCTGATTCTGAAAAAAAAATCGCATTAGCAGATGTCGCAGCCAAACAAAGAGTTGCCTACGCAGCATGGGCAGCTGTTGCAGCCTTAGCTGCTGAAGCTGTTCTATACGGATCTCATCTTGCCGGTGCTCGAAATATTGCAGCAAAAGCCTTTAACCGGCTTCCATGTAGAGATACTGAGCGAACAGGTAAAAATACAGTAGGTGCGAGAGAGCGTGCTCTTCATCATAGAAGATGGAGTAGAGGAGCACATGCGCTGTCTCCAAAGCCGGCTTTTGGTGCCACGATGGTAGGTTATTTAATGGAAGAAACAGAAGTACATGCTCCATCTGAACCTCGTTCCTATAGTTCTTATAAATTTACTGAATATAGCAGCAAGGATAAACAGAAACCGAGCTATGCTACTCCTATAATGGGTACTCAATATGCTTTTCTAAGAAGATGGAGTCCTATCAATTTAAGGTTTGAAACAATTATTATCTTGAATGAAAACGGAACGGGATTGCACTATGTTATGTCGGGATACGCCGAATATGTTGTAGCTGCTGGAGAAGTTACTTTTGATATTCGATATCTAGGTGATGGAACACCTATTTTTTCAGTTCAAGAAGTTAAGTTACGTTCTAGTCGATATCTTCCAGGGCCCGAAATTAGATTCTGTACGGGTTTTCCTGAATATGTATGTCGCACATTTCAAGATGATACTACTACTGCCGCTGCAGCGGCGGGTGGGGCTGCTGCTGATGCAGCAGCAGGAGCAGGGCAGCAATATCCTGCTGAGTATCCACAACCAGAAGCACCTTCTAGCAGTTCTTCTTCAAAAAGTTGTCATGGCTTACAGGGAGGTATGTTAATTGGGCGTGGACGCAGACACTCACACAGTAGTAGTTCTGAAGAAGCAAGGCCTCAAGTGGGTGACCATTTGGCTCGTATGGTGCAAAGGCATGTTCGTAGTGATCCGTTTGCAGATTTAGCTCTTGATACTAGCACATCTAGCTCCGGTTCGTCTGATGCAAGCCCAAGATCTGGCTTATAGTTTTTCAAATGATGCCAGTTAGATGTCAATGTGGGTGAGGCAACCAGTAGGGCTAAAAACTTCTTTGGATGTTATCATAGTAAGAATTTATTTATCTTCAAAAGGAAAAGAAGAATGGAATCGTCTCTAGAAAAACAACATTGCAAGGCTTGTGAAGGTGATGTTGAGCCTATGAATCAGGAACAAATTAAAAACCTTATTACGCAAGTACCAGAGTGGCAAGTGAATGAAGAGGGCACTGTAATTTCACGTGCTTTTAAATTCAAGAATTTTTTCCGCACAATGAGCTTTGTAAACGCCGTTGCGCATGTTGCTAATCAAGAAGGGCATCATCCTGATTTACAAGTGGGATATAATTACTGCACGGTTAACTTTACGACGCACGCGATTAAAGGACTTTCACACAACGATTTTATTTGTGCCAGAAAAGTAGATTTATTGTTTTAAGTCTCAAGGGAATTGTTTTATCAACGAACGACTTAGGCCATCGACAACCCTCGCAGCACGTCGATAATCGATGGTGTCTGGTTTATCGAGCGGCGTGTGATAGTAGGGATTACGATATAAAGCCGTATCCGTGATCATAATGGCCTTGTAGCCAAAGCGCCAGAACGGCCACTGATCAGATCAGGCAACGCCAGGAATAGCAGCTGGCCCTGTGAATCCTTCTGAAGGGAATTGCGCAATGTTTCTAAATGATCGAATGCTCTCTCGTACTAATTGTCGTGAAGAAATATTTCCAATGAAAGCGATAAAGTTTGCCTTATTGGGATAAAAGAAATTAAAAGGGAAAGGGTATTTCTGTGAGTTTTTTGTATCCTTATAATATCCCATAGACTCAATTGAAAACATGGCAATGATATTTTCTTTCTTCGCTGTTATATGCTTTGCATATTGGAAGCTACCCATGTTTGATGTGAAGTAAAAGGGTGATTCTTCATTCACGAAGGCAACAAAACGGATGGTATATGGTAGTGTTTTATGCGCCATTAGTCGTGCCATTTCAATGATTCCGGCTACGCCAGAAGCGTTATCATCAGCGCCAGGTGATCCATGAGCACTATCATTCTGTATTGATTAAGAACTGCAATTCTACTTAGTTACATTAGTATGGCTTCTATTTCAGCGGCTATCATCACACCTGCGTTACCTTATATTCAGAAAACGTATGCCTTAACACATGGCGCGTTAGAGTCGGTCATATCGATATTTTTGCTGGGTTATGTGTTAGGGCAATTAGTTTATTAGTTTATGGGCCACTTGCTAATCGATTTAGACGCTTGATGTCCTTGCGCAGTAGACTCGTGATTAATCTCATTGGTATTTTAGTATGTATTATCGCAGTGGCAATACCAAACTATTTTTTGTTGTTGATAGGGCGCTTAATTACAGCTTTGGGTGCAGCGAGTGGATTATCTTGCACCTTTATGCTGCTCAATGAGCTATTACCACCTGATCGCGTTAAATAAGCGCTGTCTTTCACGATTGTTTCATTTACCGTCGGTATAGGTTTAACCGTCACATTGGGTGGTTTGATCACACAGTATTTACATTGGCAATATTGTTTTTGGGTGTTGTTAGCGCATGGTGCATTGATGCTGATTCTAACCTGGCAGTTTCCTGAAACATTAAAAATGCCAATTTCATTGCATACTAAAACCATGTTAGCAGGTTATTGGCATGCATTAAAAAATAGTCGACTGATTATTTTTTCATTGACGGCTGGTTTAGTTTCAGCAATTTCATATTGAAAATGACGATGAATTATTTGCTCTATATTATCCCGAAGGTGTAAATAGCAATGGTATGTCCATCAAAGCTGAAGTCATCGCGTATTTTCGTTTTTGCGATAAAAAATTAATACGAATACATGGTCAAGTGCAGCTAATTGAAGGCGATCTGGCTGATGTTGATATGAAGGAATAGCATATTCCGATAATAAAGATTATCGGAGGTATCACATGTCCTCTGATTCAATAATAAGCATTCGATATGCTCCGTAGTGCTTTTAATTGTTTTTCTCTAATTGTAAAAGTTTTGATTTCTTTTCAACGCCTCCGCCAAAGCCAGTCAAGTCACCATTGCTCCCTATAACACGATGACAAGGTATAATAATTGAGATTGGGTTTAGTCCGTTTGCTAGGCCTACCACCCTGGCCTTGTTTTTATTACCAATTCTTTCAGCTTGCTGAGCATAAGAAATGGTTCTTCCATAAGGTATTTTTGTCAGTTGTTTCCAAGCCTGAATTTGAAAAGGCGTGCCAGCAAGCACTAAGGGTAAATCGAATTTTTTCCTTTTACATTGGAAGTATTCAGAGAGTTGTTTTTTAGTCTCTAGGAGTATTTCCTGATTTTTGGTTTTTGGTAGGTCTGCAATAATTTTTTCACACTCTGTGCTTTTTCGATAATTGTCCCAGAGTATCGCGTGCAAACCTTGGCTAGAAGCTACAATCGTGAGCTTACCAACAGGTGATTCCATCTCGTTATAGCAGGCGTTATTTGGCAGATTTTTAATGTGTTTTATTTTTTTCAAGAAATTATGTCCTCGGTTGTTTTGATCGTGGCTGCAAACTTTCATAATCGCTGTCATCATTCGTGGTGCCTGCAGATGCACTGCTAGAGCTTGTCGTATGGGTGCCTTTTTCATCGTATGCGGATCTTTTTGCAGTTGGGTTATCGACGAATAGTCTCGCTGATGCAGCAGCAGAAGCCTGACTCGCATGTGTAGTTGCAATATCCGTATCGTTCTTCGTGGCAGATTTAACCAGTGGTTGAAGTGGTCTTACCTTTCTTCTTAATGCAACGGGTAACAAGCCTTTGATGGTATCTATATGTGTATGATAAGTGAAGATATGATCTAATCGACAGCCAACAAAAGCAGCTCGACCAATTTTAGTGATACTTTTAGGAATGGTCACTTCCTTTAAGCTTGTACAATTTTGGAAAGTGTAAGGCTGAATTTCTCTAATACCTTCAAGAATATTGACACTGTGTAATGTGGCGCAACCTCTAAAAGCATGGGTCTTCATCGTGACTACATTGGGAGGAATGGTTATCGACTCTATTTTGTCACATCCAGAAAAAGCACTATTTCCAATAGTGATAACGTTTTGAGGAATAATAACTTCCATTAAATTGCTACATCCTAGAAAAGCGATCTGTTCAATTTCCGTAACACTAAAAGGGATTGTCACTTCACTCAAATTGGCGCAACCTTCAAAAGTACCACTACTAACTTTTGTCACGCCAGGAGGGATAATGAACTTACTTAGGTTGGTGCAACGACTAAATGAATTATGGTCGATTCTACTTACTGTATAGGGAATAATAATTGATTCTAAGCTGGTGCAATTTTGAAATGTGCAATGACCAATCGTCTGAAGTCCATCAGGGAGAGTGACTTCTTTAAGGCTAGTACAGTGGTAAAAAGTGCCCGGGCTAATTTCTGTAAAATTGTTGGGAATAGTTATTCTCTCAAGACCAGTACATCCAGTGAAAGCATAAGGTCCAATTTCTGAAAGATGATCAGGAAGAGTCAATGCCCTTAACCCGCTACAATTTCTAAAGGCTTCCTCCTCAATTGCTTGAAGTCCAGCAGGAAGAAGCATTTCCATTAAACGTCCACAATTTCTAAAAGCATCATTACCAATTCTTGTAACGCCAACAGGAATGTTTATTGACTCCAGATTATCACAGCGATTAAATAAATGGTCAGGGATCACGGTAAGTCCAGTAGGAAGAGTTACTTTTTTAAGGTGTGTACAGCCATCAAAAGCCCCAGCGCCTATATCGGTTATCTTATCAGAAATAGTTATTTCCTTTAGCTCTCTACAGTCCTTAAAAGCGTTCTCCGCAATTGCTGTAATGTTAGCTGGGATTTCATATGAACCATCAGGCCTAATGTCTTCTGCGCATACATTGACTAACAAGTTACTTTCAATCGTTGCCATTTTGATTAACCTCCTAGTTTTTATGATAATCGATTTTACATGAGTAGACTATGGGATAAGTTTGTGAAAATATCCATTGTCAATGCACTTCTCTCATCTGTAAGTTTTCTCTAGAAATTGAAAATGCCTCACAATGAGATAAAGTTATTTTGTGAAGTAGCTAAAGAAAAATTAATGTCATGATTCTTTTACAGTGCATCCATAGATCTTGATCTTTACCTTTTTTAGCAAGCCATTCTGAAACAACAAAGACATGATTTGACATACAAAGACTCCTGTTTTTTTATCATTAATTATAGAAGAAATTTATCAATTAGCTCGCTTTGGATAAACCTAGGGATTATTATGCGCTTGGATGTCCATAGCTACAGCGCTCGAATTTGATGATCTTACAGCTGCGTGGTATGCGCTTAATTCAGTGTAGGGTAATGTTTTTGCATGCATCATGATTTTTTCTGGGATTTTTGCAAGCTCACGACGCAAGTTGCAGTGCCCTTTCCATTCTTGCAAGCCTCCTTCTATTGCGTATCTTAAAACAACGGTTGCACTGAGCACTGAAAAGATAGAAACAATGACTTTTGTTGATGGTGATAGTTCTTTATTCATAAAAGTTAATGCAACATTTAATAGAGAAAATGATAAGGCTGGAATTAACAAAGCGAATGTTTTTAAAGTTCTTGGGAGCAGTTCTTTCGTTGTTAAGGGCTTCGTGATATCACGGAAAAATAAATCTCGAATCATAAAAAAGGACATGCCCAAGCCAATTGATGTGCTGATTAAAGAAAAAAATACTGCCGCAACATGAATGGCTGTATTTTCTTTTGTAGTGCCTAAATATCCCATGAATCCAGTTACTGCATTTTGGGTATATGTCCATGTATTAATGCTATTAATCAGAGCAAAGACTAATGCAATTGAAGCCCCGATGACTTCACTGGCTAAATATCGCCAAATTGGAAATGGTTTATTCATTAACGCTAAAAATCTTTGAAATTCAGGTAATGAGTTATCTCCTATCCAATCAGTATTCATGATTAAGTCACGCGCCATTGTGATTTCTTGATCATCTAATCCTAACAATGCAATGATGCGATAATTGTCACATTTTTTTCTTAATTCTTGTAGCATGTTACTTCTTGTGTTGTCGAGTAAACGGCTATGAGCGTTTAGCTGGACCCTGTTTCTGAGATGGTAAAATCCATATTTTAAGAAACGAAAATCTCTAGGGACTTCCTCTTTAAAGCCTGCAATAGCAACTCTTGAATCGATTCCTGCAAGTAATGTTGCTATTCCAACTAAAATACCTCTCAGGATTTGAGAGCCAATAGAAGAGTGATCAGTTGCAACATCATTATAAGCTAGCGCTAGATTGTAACCATTAACAAATCCAAAACTTAAGGCAAGTATTCGTACTAGAAATAAAACAGTGCTTTTGCAATGTATATTGCGCAATGAAAATTCAGTATTTTTTATTGATTTAATACTGCGATAAAAGTTATAGACATTAAATGGAGCAACAGCAAGTAAAGCAAGGAAGCTTATTATTGGTCCTAAAGCCCAAAATCCCACATTTTGATTATTGATCATTTCATGAAACGGTGTGTTTTTCTGATTAATCGTCAGGAAGTAAACGGATTTAAATACTAAATATGGCACAGGTAGTGCTGCAATAATCGGCAAGACGGATCCAAGTGCAGCTACAACTTTTAGTCCAGTCGTTGTCTGTGGGTGCATTGAAGCTTGGCTACTTAACATAATGTTGCTCTTTCAATTGTTACATTGGTATGGCTAAGGAGGATTTTTAGATTTCCTGTATGGTCTGGGATCAAAATAAAGCCTTGAAGATAATCAATCCAGTTTTTATACGTGAAAGATAGGTTTAATAATTGAGTGAGAAGACTTGCGAGTATCACGTCATGAGTTAGGTAAATTGAATTGCTTGAAGAACGAAGGTCGGCTTCTACCTCATTTAGCAATATATTACTCCCCTCCTCCAAGCTTCGAAAACCAGGAAAATGTTCTCCATGCTTAAGCTTGTTTATTACTGCTATCACATCATTATCTGAAAAAGCACGTGCAGCTAGTTGATCATCAAAAATATAGGCGCCTGGATTGCCCAATAGATTTGAATGAATTATATCTAGTTGATCCAGGTTTGATTTTATAACTTCCGCTGTTTGCACACACCTAGGTACAGGACTTGTTTTGATTTGATTTAAGTTGATGCCTTGTGCTTTAAGTTGCTTAGCAAATAGTTCTGATTGTAGGTAGCCATTTTCAGTGATCGTACGATCGTAATCCGCTTCATTTTTTTTTAACGGCGCTTTTTCAGCATGTCTTAAGAAAATAACATAAGGTTTATTAAGATCATTTAAAGTCAGTATTTCCGCTATATTAAACATGTTTTTTAAAGCGCATTAAATTATATGAGCCGCAGCTAGAGTTCTCAATATATTGAAGTCCAACTGAATTACATAAGCTGATATATTCGTCCAGAGTTCTTTCTTTTCCACCAGCGATTAGCAGCATATTGAGGTCTAACATGCCGCCGTTGGCGGTATTTTCTTCAAAAGAAAATTCAATGATACAAATCTCACTATTTTTATTCAGCGATTCAGATGCATTTTTTAGAATAATTCCACATTGTTCATCATTCCAATCATGCAGCACTCTTGCAAGAAAAATGAGATCAGATTTTTCGGGCCAAGGTTGAAAGAGGTCAAAACTTTTGGCTGTGACGCGTGAGGAGATTGCTTTTGAAAATTTTACATGAGGGATTACAGATGCCCTTTCGAGTAAAATACCATGCATATGATTATTTTCATTCAAAACACACTCAAGCAAGGTTCCTGTGCCACCAGCAGCATCAATAACGGAGTTATAATTAGAGAAATTAATTTTTTTACAGAGCGGTTTGTAATCATGCAAAGCATAACTTGATAAAGCTTGTTGGTATTGACTTAAGGAGACTTCATCTTTGTCTAACCATGAAAAAATGGGCTTGTCGAATAAAGATTCATAGACGGACTGTTCTTGTTTTAAAGCTTCGCCAAGTTTAGACCAAGTTATATAGTTCGCATTTGTCCAGTGTTTTGCTGCTGATTTTAAGGTCATTGGGTGTGCATCAGTTAAATATTCAGATTTGTCGGTAAGATAATATATCGAAGCATTTTCTTTAATTAGATTTAATTCCTTCAGTGCACGCAATAAACGGCGCGTACTTAGTTTGGATAAATTGATTGATTGACTTAACGCATCTAATGTCGCAGGTAAATGATCAAATAAATTCAAATCAACGGCAGCTTTGATGGTTTGAGTTCGCCAATAGCCCACCATATCTGCGGACAGTTGTTGAAATAAAGAATTTGTAGCTGCCCTTAATTGCTGCAAAACTTTTCCTGATTCATTGATCCTCAGTATTGCTCCATCCTCTCTTTCAACACGTGCAATGCCGTTATAAAAAGGCTCTACAAGTTGATATCGATCTGTATAAATAGGGTTTCCATGCATATCAATATGACAATATCCATTTTGATCTTTTGCTCTAGCAAACCCTTTGTGATAAACATCTAGGTCCAAAAAATATTGCGCATGTAATAATTCACCTGATTGGGTAATATGTGTGTAGAATCCTTCTTGGTTTTGAACCACAGCAATGCCATCTCTAAAATCACCTACGTAGGCGTATTTATTGATATATAAAGCCTGCCCTTCTTGATTGATATGAAAAAATTCATGTTGGCTGTTTTCAACCACACAATATCCATCTTGATAATTACCACACCAAAGATATCGTTCTTGGTAAATTGGTTGACCAGATAATGAAATATGGCACCACCCTTCTGCCGTTTTAACTGCTGCAATATCGCTATAAAACCCAAAGGTTTTTTCAAAGCGCTCGTAATAAAGTGGTTTTCCTTTGAGATCAATATGATAGGCGCCCGAATCGTCAGTGACAGGTGAAACCCCGGGAGCGTGGAATTTTAAAACGGAATGATAGCGCTGTGGGTAGAATGCTTCTCCTTGATATAAATGATGCGTTTCATTTGGAGCAATAGTGATTTCAGATATTTTCATGCTAGTGCTTCCTCATATTACAATTTTTACAAACCTCATATTCTTTGTAATTTTTTTGTAACGCTTGGTAAGCTTCGCTCTGCCAAATTTCAGACAAACTTTTTTCATGTATATTGCCAAAATTACCTAAGGTCTGTCGTTGTTTGTCAGGTGCACAACAGGGGCTGAATTTTCCATCTGTTGCGATCCAAGCTTCTTTTCCTAAAAATGGACATTCACCTCTTGCCACAAAATTCTTGGTATCAACATCTTCGATAAGATAAAAATTATCGAGTAAAATAGGTTTTCCATTGGGTAAATGATGGTTTTCGGCGATAGATTTTGCTTTTATTACCGCAGCATTCCACTTCGCAATGCTATCTGAATTGCGTCGCAAAGAGAGGTTTTTGATTTCACTAAAATGCGCCCATAAATGATGTCCTTTAATTCGATCAACACCTAAGCTAATGCCTAACTGCACGATATCAGCTAATTCATCAATATTGGATTCTAAAAAAGTAAGTTGTAAGGTGACGCTGCAATAATTCCCACCCGTTTCTGCATGTTTATTTCTCACAGCAATAAAATCTTTCACATTCTGAATTCCTTGCTCCCAATTATTGTTGAGCATGATTTTTTCTTGGGTTTCTTTAGTTGCACCGTTCCATGATATTTTAACATCAGAGGTTATTGGCACTAACAATTCAGCCCATTTTTTTGCGCCTTTTTTAGGGAAAGTACCATTGGTTGTTAAGTTCATTTTAAAATTGTACTGATGACATAAGTAAATAATTTCTTCAAAATGCTTATAAACTAGGGGTTCACCCATAGTTGAAGGGATGATTTCGGTTAGTGCCGTATCTTTTAGCCCCTCTAACATTTTGCGTATCATACTAATATCCATTACACGCTTGGGTAACTTGGCATTGATACGCTCTATTTGTGTTCGACTATAAGGTGAATGATCTTCACACATGATGCATTTTAAATTGCAATGGTCAGGGTTGGTGTCAAAGGTTATTCGCCAAGGTCCATTTTTCATGATACTTTTTCCATAGGTTGGATGAGCTGCTGATATATCATTTCTATGTTCCTTATGTGTTCTTCAATGTCCGGAATATTTTTATCCTCAGATTGTAAGTAGCCCGCCTGCCCCAATCGCACAGCCAAATCAGGATTATCGAGCAAACTTTGCATTTGTTCGTGCAGGCTCTCAATGTTTCTATGCTTAAATAGCAGACCATTTTTATTGTGTTCGATATATTCAGCCATGCCGCCTACATCTGCAGTTATGACAGCTACTCTAGATTGCAAGGCTTCATGGATAACTAAAGGAGAATTTTCCATCCATATTGAAGGAACTACAATACAGTCAACGTGATTGAAAACATCTTTAATAATATTATGGTTTGTGTACTCTCCCATCCATGAAATTCTTTCTTGTATTTCTTTTGGAAAGTCAGAAATAATAGCCTGAAGTGCAGTTGTGTATTGTGAGCGTGGTCTGCCCCAAATTTTTAAACGAGCATTAGATTTAATCATAGAAAAAGCTAAAATAAGGTGTTGGATACCTTTAGCTGGAATATGCGTTCCGATATATCCGAAGCTAAAACTATCTGTGCTTCGGTTACGTCCAGTTAAATATTTTGTTTGAAAGCCATAATCTAAATAAGTTATTTTGTCTGAAGGAATTTTTGTTTCAGCAACATAACGCTGCATCAAATATTTTGAAGGTGAAATGAAATGATCGACTTGTGATAGCACTTTATCAAGATGATCTTTTCTTCGAGCCACCCAATTTGTCCAATACTGTGTATCTTCTTCTTTCTCTGCAGCACTTCCCGAGAAATAACCCGCATAGCAATGTGTGGCGCATTTGGTGTTTTCTTGTTTGTCGCAAAGTGCCCAAGCTTCAGAGTTTTTAGGTGGGTTGCGTTGAATAAATTGTCCGCGTGGGCAAATCAACCAATAATCATGCAGTGTATAAACAATTGGAATATGCTGTTTTTTAATCGTGCTAATTAGAGAGGTTGATAGATGATTTAAATGTCCAATATGGGCGATATCAGGTTTTACTACGCCTAATAATTTTTCTAAAGCATTATCGACATCCACTTGCCGATAACGGTAGCGATGTTTTTCAATGGGAATATTGATGATATGTAAAGTGACTTTCTGGTTTAAAGAGTCCTGCATTACACGTACGGAAAAATCATGAGCAAAAGGGTTTTCTTCGCGCGTGAATACGTGAACCTCACGCCCTGCCTCTGTCAGCCCATGACATAATAATTGGCTATAGACTTCAGATCCTGCATTGTAAAGCGGCGGATAACCATGGATTATTTTTAAAATTTTCATGTGGAAGTTGCCGTTTTTTCTTGTTTTTTATTAAGCGCAGAAAATTCCCCAATCAATTTTTCTAGGCCAGTCTCTAATTTTATTCTCGTATGCCAGTTTAAAATTTTCTTTGCAAGCGTTGGGTCACCATAAAAACGTGCAACATCAAAATTCCGCGGTGCCCTATCTATTAATTTAGATTGTTTGTTGCTTAACCGACAGATTATATTAGCCAATTCAGCAAGACTAGTTGGTTGTCCTGAAACAAAATGCATAGTGGGCAAGCTCTTTCCTGTAGAAAGCAACTTCACTGCACTTAGTATACCTAGAGCAACATCGTCCACATGTGTGAAATCAAATATATTATCTTTCCCTTCTAAATATAAATTGCCGGCCGATGTAGCAGCTCGACAAAAAGCAGGTACAACACGGTCAGCATGATCCTCTGTAGATCCATAGACATTGGAAAAACGTAAAATGGCAGTTTTTAATCCTGCTTGACGATAAACTTCAACGGCTTGCTCTGCCATCATTTTAGATCGTGCATACACATTAAGTGGCTGCAGCCGTGCATCTTCTTTTACAGGTAAATTGGATTGTTCACCGTAGACCTCACGGCTACTGGCGTATAAGCACCAAGGTTTATTGGGGTGATTTAAACAGAGATCTAATAAGTGTTGGGTGCCAAGAGTGTTCGTAAGTAAACAGTTTTTTGGATCATTTTGTCCCCAGACGACCCGTGAGACGGCAGCTAAGTGAATGACGCCAGAAACATCTGGCAGATGATTTTTTAGGGTTTTATATTCCGTGATATCACCCTGTTCGGGATGTCCTTTTGGTAAAGCAGTATCCAGTGATTTTATTTGGTATCCTGCATCTAAAAGTAGAGGCTTTAATTTTTTACCAATCAAGCCTTCTGAGCCAGTTAATAGCAAAGTTTTCATGAAAATCCTTTTCATCCATTAGGGTGAGCGGAGTATAATACGATCATGATTAACAAATCAAAATCATTAACACCTGAGTCACTCGCTATCGTTAAAGATAAAGGCACTGAAGTGCCCCATCTTGGGGTCCATGCTAATTTTGCTGCTGATGGCACTTATCTTTGTCGGCAGTGTGGCTTAGCATTGTTTCGTTCAGATCATAAATTTTTATCAAGTTGTGGGTGGCCGAGTTTTGATAATGAGCTTGAAAATGCAATTAAACGTCAACCCGACCAAGATGGACGACGCACTGAAATTTTATGCCAACGTTGTGATGCACACTTAGGGCATGTATTTACGGGCGAAGGTTTTACTGAAAAAAATTTGCGGCACTGTGTGAATTCATTAGCAATTGATTTTGTCGATGATCTTGAGATGAATGATAGTGAGGAAGCTATTTTTGCAGGTGGTTGTTTTTGGGGAATGCAGCAATTATTTCGAGAAATTCAGGGTGTGGTTAAAACTGAGGTGGGTTACATTGGAGGGCAATCCCTCTCCCCGACTTACCGTCAAATTTGTTCGGGTAACACGGGGCATTTTGAAGCAGTACGAGTGATTTACGATCCTACTAAAACAGATTATGAAGCGCTTCTTAAAGTATTTTTTGAGATACACGATCCAACACAATTTGATGGGCAAGGTGTCGATATTGGTGATCAATATAAAAGCGTAATTTTTTATTTTAATGAGCTACAAAAGGCAGCAGCGGAAAAGTTGATTCTCCTACTCAAGAATAAGGGCCTGAATATTGCAACACAACTGCTTCCCGTAACGACATTCTGGCTGGCAGAAGAATCTCATCAAGACTATTATCAAAAACATTCTTCTGCATTTGTTTGTCATCGACGTATAAAGAGGTTTTAATGGCGGATGTGCTCCCCAAGACTCGAGATTAATTATGATGAAAAACTCACAAGAACTAGAACTTCCTAACAACGCTGATAAATTACTATTGCACTCATGTTGTGCGCCCTGCTCGGGTGACATTATGGAGTCATTGGTGGATGCAGGTATTGATTACACTATTTTCTTTTACAATCCTAACATCCATCCTGAAAAAGAATATTTGATCCGCAAAGAAGAAAATATGCATTTTGCAGATAAATTGGGCGTGCCTTTTGTAGATGCAGATTACGATAAAGACAACTGGATGGCGCGAGCAAAAGGTATGGAGTATGAGCCCGAACGTGGTATTCGCTGCACTATGTGCTTTGATATGCGATTTGATCGCACGGCACTTTATGCACACGAAAATGAGTTCAATGTGATTTCTAGTACGCTGGGTGTTTCACGCTGGAAAAACATGGAGCAAATTAATGACTGTGGCATGCGTTCTGCAGCCAAATATCCTGAGATGGTTTACTGGACTTACAACTGGCGTAAAGGTGGTGGCTCTCAACGTATGATTGAAGTTTCTAAGCGTGAGCAATTTTACCAACAAGAGTATTGTGGATGTGTTTATTCATTGCGTGATACTAACCGTTGGCGCCTTAAAAATGATCGTCCGACCATAGAAATTGGTGTTAAGTTTTATGGTAAAGATGATAAAAAGAGCTAGTGCTTTCCTTAAGGGAAGCTTAAATACCCTAATAGTTTATTTCCTACAACTAAAAATAGCAAAATCTGCAAACATTTCCCCCTGGCATAAATCAAAAAATAATTTAAAAACAATGAAATATAAGACATTATTCTGCCATTACATTCCATACAAACTGTTACAATACGAGGTTGAAGCTAAACACTTTTCACTTGGTGTAGGGGTAAAATTTATCGTAGTTCATTACGGTTGAATTTTTATGCCAACAACAAGTAATCCAGAATATAACCATTGGTTCGCCAGCGGTTACAGCGATAGTGTAGGCTATCAAAGAAAACGGGATGCTGCCGAGCCGGCAGCAAGAGCTGCTGCTTATTCATCTGCGTCTCCTGCTGTTGCAGCAACTGTTCCTGTCGCTGTTCCGGTTTCCGTTCCAGCCCCAGGTGCTCCAAGAGGTTATGTTTCTCCTGATTTTGATGAGCATCTTAATGCTACCCTGCCACATCGTGATGATCGGAAGAAAAGCAGTATATTTGACCATGTGACAATTGATGATGAGCATGCGCCTGTTTGGGCTAAGTTTTACAAGGGTGTTGTTATTCCCTCGACTTTTACAAAAATTGTTGGTCGTGGACTTATGTTGCTTGGTAGAGCGGGTGTTCAGGTTTTAGGTTTCAAGCTCGGTGTTCCTATGGCTGGGACAGTTGCAGCAGGAACATTTATTCTTCTGAACTTGGCATATGCAGCGCCGCCTGTAGCATTAGTAGCAGGTTTGGTTAGATTTACTTACGAATTATATCAAGCAAGGAAAGCAGGCCATGATTGGAAAACTTCCCTAAAAATAGCTGGTAAAGCAGCTTTGATCACAGCAATTAAATTCTTTGTCGTTTATATGGCATGGGTTCTTGGTATGGCCCTAGTGGCTAGCATGCTAGCTGCGGGTGGTTGGATGCTTATATTAGGATTTGCGATTGTTGCACTTATCACGGCAGCTGCCTTTGCAGTAGTTTCATTTTTTACGGATATACTTCCAGACTTTAAAAACAAATGGCGTGAACTTAAAGATTATATTCTTCCTGCTATATTAGAAGGTGGTATTTGGGCTGCTATTGATACATTAAATCTAGTCGATATCTTAACGGGCATTGGCGCCAGCGATTTGGGTGGTAGTATTGTCGATGCGCTTGTCGTTATGGTTTGTGTAACGGCAGCTTTTTTTGTTGGTGTGGTTATCAACTCTATTATTAAAAAGGCTTATTATCTTTTTAAGTCGGTGAAACCAGTAACTGGTGAAAAAAGGGATAATATCAATTTACTTGTAAGAGCCATATTGAGTGATCAGGTAACTGAAGATGTTAAGTCTAAACTTCACTCCAAGCCCGGCGAAGCTGCTATAGATTTGAGTACAACAGATAAGCTTTATGCAGCTTTGAAAAAGGATAAAAATTTAATAAAAGATCCGCGTTTTAGAGATTTGATTGAGCAATATATTAAATACACGATTTTACTTAGAGCTATTCAGAATACCAATAATAAGTCAGCGTCTCATTTTCTTGTTGCTACATCAGATGCCGATCGGGATATTCTGGCACAAAGAAGGAATCATTCTTTCTCACCAATTTCACTTTGCAAAGAAACACGTTCAGCTGCGATGTTAAGAAAAGCAGAAACGCTTGCAAAGGAATTGACTGATGCAGAAAGCATTACTGACTCACGTGATCCTAAGTTTCTTTCTTATTCAGCAAAAGCTGAAAAGCAAGGACAATTGATTCGCATCAGAAAATCAGCAGATCGTCAGCAAGAAAGAGCGACTAAAGGTCTACAAAAATGGGGTTTATTTAAACCAGGAGAAATGGCTCGTGCACGGGCTGGCAGTTTGCCTGCTCCTGTATCTGCGGCTGCTGCGGCTTAACCTGAAAATTTACTCATCTCGTACTTGATATGGGATCCAGGCTAATCGCGGGACACTAGATACCGCGATCAAGTCGCGGTATGACGAAGTGTTTTGAATGTCGTGCAATTAAAGCGATCGTTTACAAACCTTCTCGGCCATATATCCAACCGTTCCAGCATAGTAGATCGAACGATTCCATTTCATAATAACTTTGAAGTTATTGAAGATCATCAATGTAGGTCCACCATAAGGTCTCACTATGGATGCTTTGAGATTACCATTCGGTAGATGACCTGATGCTGAAGTAATACCGAGTTTTTCCCATTCAGAAACAGGTTTTGTAACCTTGCGCCCCATTAATTCTTTGTCAAAACCTGATGGTGTGTTTACGACAATGGCCCAAGGTTGATTCGTTTGCCAACCATTTTGTTTTAAGTAGTTTGCAATCGAAGCCAAGGCGTCTGGTAGAGTTTTCCAGATATCTTTACGTCCATCACCATCATAATCCACCGCAAAGTTATTCCAGCTCGAAGGTAAAAATTGTGGATGACCTGAAGCGCCTGCCCACTCCCCTTTAAAGTCTTTCAGCTTAACGTGGCCATTGTTAAGAATATGTAAAGCGTAAAAGAGTTGTTTCCGAAAAAATGCAGAACGACGGTTATCATAGGCTAGAGTCGCTAGTGACTTAATCACAGGGAAGCTTCCCATAAAGCGACCGTAACTCGTTTCTAATCCCCATAAAGAGACGATAAAACATTCACTCACACCGTAACGTCGGCTGATTTCATGTAATATGCCCTGCTTCTTTCTAAGTTCTTGACGACCAAGCTTAATACGAAAAGCATCTGCTCGTGTATTTCGATACTTTAAAAAAGTTAAACGTTTTTCTGGTTGTGTACGATCAAAGCGTAAAACTTTTTTGTTGGGAGCCTTTAAACCATGAAACGCACGATCGAAGACTTCAGGACGAATGCCTTGTGATAGCGCTTCTGCACGAACTTCTTTAACAAATTCGGGCCAACTCTTTTGAGAAGCCAAGGCTTGATGTGAGCTTAAAGTCACCGTCATTAAGAGTGTCATTGTTGTTAGCATTTTCCAGATTTTCATTTCAAATCTCCCAACATGAAAATATTTAAGTTAAGGAAAAGTCTAGCACACGTTGAAGATTCTGCTACGAGATGCAGAATCTTCACTCGCTATTAACATAAGAATAATAGAAATAGCCATTTCTTAGTAAAATGCACGTCCAGTGCAATAACGTTTACAGTAGGTCTTGTAATACCAACGCACACAAGCTGGTCCATAATATCGAGCGTAACCAGCGCGTTTACAGCGGTAGCCATAGTACCTTAGGGACTTAACACGTCCGTAGTTACACGTGCGATACGCGCGATAAAAGTTGCGTCCATAATAGTTGCGCCAGCGTTTGTAACAGTGATAACAGCGGCCGACTGTTCTGTATTTAGAGCACTTCCTAGTTCGGTAACAGCGATGCTCCCACCGCACGCAACGGCCATAAGCCAGTTTGTCTTTAACAGTTACACCTGCTTTAGGTGAAATAGAAGTTGTCTTGCTTGCGAGTGTTGATACTGGGAGTGCAGCTAGCGTAGAAACCCCCAAGGCCAGTGCAAGTTTATGCCATACTTTCATGTTCATCTCCCCAATTCTTAAATAACGACAAGAATCGTTAAAAGTGCAGTTCAGTAAGCATTAAATCTATGCCGTAACTATAGGATATCAATTAGTTAAATCAATATCTTCTTATGTGTTTTAGCGTTAAAAAAGGATAAGCATTTGATTATATTGTCATGAGAACTCATAAAATCAATACTAATCATTTAGATAAGCCTGATATCTAATGTCTTTATGGATAACAAATTGCACTAAATCCTAGACCTTTTTTTCTGATGCCTTTAATAATACCTGGCAAAGCATCAACCGTTTGTTGGCGTGCTTTATATCCGTCATGTAAAAGAATGACGCGTCCTGCTTTGGCGTTGGAAACAACCCAGCTCACTAATTTTTTAACGCCTGGTCGTTTGTAGTCAAATGAATTGAATCCCATAGGCACCATGATCATGCCATGTTTTCTGATGAATGCTGCTACGCGTTTATTTCCTATGCCAAACGGTGGTCTTAAACAAACGGGTGCTTTGCCAATCGCAGCCTTAATCGCATCTCGTGGCATGACGACTTCGTGTAGCAGTTGTCGTTGAGAAATCTTTGTTAGTTTAGGATGTGAATCAGTATGGCTTGCCACAGCATTGCCATCAGCCACCATTTGTTTCAATAGGTGAGGATATTTCTTGGCAGCCCAACCCATTACGAAGAAAGTTGCTTTCACATGATATTTTTTTAAGATGGCTAAAACTTTTGGGGTGTAAATCGGGCTGGGTCCATCATCAAAAGTTAAAGTTACTGTGCCTGGTAATGGCGTTATTCTCACTTTACCAAGGTTTGTAGCTAAAGCGGTGAATGGTAGTATCAAACATAACAACCCACATAAAACCATCTTCAATTGATGCATCATTCCAACTCCTTTTGTAAAATTCGAATAGAATCATACCGCCTAAATTTGAAATTTGATAGAATCAGCTATTCGTGTGGAGCAGCACTTTTAAAAGGATCACCTCATGAGCAAAAATCAAGAAGGCTTAGCGGGCGTTGTCGCAGGGAAATCAGCTATATCAACTGTCGGGCAGCAAGGTAAAGGACTTCAATATCGTGGCTATGAAATTCACGATTTAGCGAAGTTTGCGAGTTTTGAGGAAGTTGCTTACCTACTTATCTATGGTGAATTGCCCTCCCAGAAAAAATTGCTCCAGTATCAAAAAAAGCTAGCTAGCTTTCGTAGCCTTCCAGATGCCTTGAAAATTGTTTTAGAGCAGATTCCAAAATCAACACATCCGATGGATGTTTTACGCACGGCTTGTTCTATGCTCGGCACTTTAGAGCCTGAAGACACGACTGATAAACAAACTGACATCGCAGACCGTCTTATTGCCTTATTCCCGGGCATATTGTTGTATTGGTATCATTTTCAGAATAGCAATAATCGAATTGAAACAGCTTCAGCTGAGCTCAGCACTGCGGCTTATTTTTTAAAATTATTACACGGTAAAGATCCGAGCTCATCACATATCGAAACTTTAAATGTCTCTTTGATTTTATATGCAGAACATGAATTCAACGCCTCAACTTTTGCTGCACGTGTCACTGCGGCAACGGGATCTGATTTTTATTCAGCGATTTGTAGTGCCATCGGCACCCTTCGTGGACCTTTACATGGCGGTGCTAACGAGGAAGCATTAAAACTGATTCAGAAATTTAAAACACCCGCAGAAGCAGAAGCTGGTATCGAAAGCATGCTGCAAAATAAACAACTGATTATGGGCTTTGGTCATCGTGTTTATACAGACTCTGATCCACGCTCAGATATTATTAAAAGTTGTTCTAAACAATTGGCCGATGAGCTTGGAGATATTTCTGTATTTCCAGTATCTGAACAAATTGAAAAGAAAATTTGGCAAGAAAAAAAATTATTTCCCAACCTCGATTTTTATAGTGCTTCTGCTTATCACTTTTGTGATATTCCCATGGAAATGTTCACGCCTTTGTTTGTGATCTCAAGAACATCAGGTTGGGCAGCGCATATTATAGAGCAACGTAGCGATAATAAATTGATACGGCCAATTTCTGACTATATTGGTCCTGAGCCTCGCCCCTTTGTTTCCATTACTGACCGCGCATAAGATTAACTTTATGAAAAATAACCGACCTGAGTTTGATAAAGAAATTCTTGCCATCGCAGAGTATGTTTTAACAGAAACGACAGTAAACAAAGCTGCGTATGAGACAGCTTATTATTGTTTTTTAGATTCTTTAGCTTGCGCGTTTATGGCGCTTGCCTATCCAGAATGTCAAAAACTACTTGGCCCTATCGTGCCAGGTGCGACACTGCCTAATGGTGCTAAAGTTCCAGGCACAAACTTCCAACTCGAACCCGTGCAGGCTGCATTTAACATCGGTGCTTTAATTCGTTGGTTGGATTTTAACGATACTTGGTTGGCTGCTGAATGGGGACACCCTTCTGATAATTTAGGCGGCATACTTGCTGTTGGGGATTATTTAAGTCGCAATAAAAAGCCTTTAACGATGAAAGCTATTTTCAATGCGATGATTAAGGCACATGAAATTCAAGGCGTGCTTGCCCTTGAAAATAGCTTTAATCGCGTTGGTCTTGATCATGTATTACTTGTTAAAGTAGCCACAACTGCTGTTGTTACAGCGATGTTAGGAGCAGACAAGCAACAACTCTGTAATGCAATTTCACAAGCTTGGATTGATGGACAAAGTCTTAGAACTTATAGACATGCACCGAATACAGGTTCTCGAAAGTCTTGGGCTGCTGGAGATGCTACGAGTCGCGGAGTGCGATTGGCCTTGATGTCAATGACTGGAGAAATGGGTTATCCCAGCGCGTTAACAGCAAAAACATGGGGATTTTACGATGTTTTGTTCCAGGGCAAGCCTTTCCAATTCCAACGCCCTTACGCAACTTATGTGATGGAAAATATTTTATTTAAGATTGCATTCCCGGCTGAGTTCCATGCACAAACAGCGGTTGAATGTGCACTGCAATTACATGATCAAATTAAAAATCGCATTGACGACATCGATAAAATTACTATTACAACACAAGAAGCGGCAATGCGTATCATCAATAAAACAGGACCGCTCCATAACTATGCTGATCGTGATCATTGCTTACAATATATGATTGCAATCGGGTTGCTCTTTGGGGAATTAACAGCAAAGCATTACAGTGATGATACGGCGAAAGATCCACGCATTGATTGTTTGCGTGAAAAAATGGAGGTGTCTGAAAATCCGAGCTTTACAAAGGATTACCTAGATCCGGCTAAACGTTCTATTGGAAATTCGATACAAGTTTTTTTCACAGATGGCACTTGTACGGATGAAGTGACAGTGGAGTATCCTATTGGTCACCGACGTCGTCGTGAAGAGGGTATTCCTCTTCTGTTGGAAAAATTTGATCGTAGTGTGGATGCTCATTTTTCTGAGGCACAAGCATCAAAAATCAAAGCAACACTGCTTGATGCTACTGCCCTGTCGCAGTTAACGGTTGACCAGGTTATGGACTTGATGTGATTGACGATGATTACCCCTCACCCTAGCCCTCTCCCGCAAGGGGAGAGGGGACTGCCCGTGCCAATCCCAGCTCTTTTAGAACAGAATGAATATGGAAACACATACAAACTTTTGGGCCCGCGAAAATCAATCCCCTCTCCCCTTGCGGGAGAGGGCTAGGGTGAGGGAAAAAAATAAAAGGTTTTAATAGGTACATAAATATTCCCCTTTTCTGTCGGCACAGTTTGATACAAAGCCATGTTATCCATCGTTAAACTGATATCATCCAGTGCAATAGGATCAAAATCAATATCCTGTCTACGTCCCAATTTAATCAATGTGACATGCGGTAAATAAGGCCGTTTTTCTAAGGGAAATTCAAGTAGAGAGATCGTCTCATTCACAATACCGTGCAGCCTTTGTAAGGCAATAGATGGGACAACATTGACGGCTATAAAGCGACCGTGAGTCGAGGGAAATTTGCTAATATTGTGGAGTGACACGTCAAATGGCTTAATATTTTTAATTGCTTGGGCGACGGCTTCTGTGACCATCGGCATTTTTTCTTCAGGGATATTTCCTAAAAAATGTACTGTTATGTGGTGATCTTCTTCGCGTGTCCAACGGAGATTCTGAGGTAGTTCTGGATTTTCGTTTAGGATGCGTTTACGAAAAAACTTTGCTTGATTGATTGCTATGGGTAAGCCAAAAAATAGCCGTATAGATTTTGATTTTTTTGACATAAATACACCTCTTTCAGTTCTCACTGATATCGGATTACTTTAGAAAAGTCAAATATTTGCATAAGAGATGCGTCATTGTTATCTTATTGGCATGTCATTCGAACCATATAGCATACTGATCATCCTACTCTTTTCGATGGGGCTTTTTATCTGGGGTCGATGGCGATATGACGTCGTTGCTCTTATTGCTTTAGCCGTATCGGTTGCTGTCGGCGCAGTTCCGTTTGAACATATCTATTCGGGCCTCAGTAATTCGGCTGTGATTACGGTGGCTTGTGTGATGGTCATCTCACAAGCGATTACAAATTCTGGTGTGCTCAATCCTTTTGTTCGAAAGATAAATACCTTTACTGGCAACCCTGTTATTCATATTGGAATTTTAACCTTAACTACTGCTGTCTTTTCTGCTTTTATGAATAATGTCGGTGCGCTTGCCTTAATGATGCCTATCGCGATTCAATCAGCCATCAAAGCAAATCGCTCCCCTTCTATGGTCTTGATGCCTATTGCGCTTGGCTCTGCGCTAGGTGGTTTAACCACCTTGATTGGTACACCGCCGAACCTTCTAATTTCTGCTTATCGTCAGGAATTTACAGGCCACCCTTTTGCATTATTTGATTATAGTTATGTCGGGCTGCCCGTAGCGATTGTAGGTGTTATTTTACTTGCTACTTTTTTGTGGCGCTTAATCCCAGGTGATCGTCAGGCACCTAAAAAAACTGAAGATATGTTCCATGTTCAAGATTACATAACAGAAGTTAAGGTAATGCCTGAGTCTCCACTTATTGATATATCCGTTTCAGAATTTGAGAGAACATCCGAACTTGATTTTATTCTTATCGGTTTAGTTCGAAATAAAAAGAAAAGGCTGCAATTGCCTCCCGATCAGTTATTCAAAGAGGATGATATTTTAATTCTAGAAGCGGGCACTGAGGAGTTACAAGAACTCGTTCAAAGAAACAAACTAGAGTTGGTCGGTGGAAAGGAACTTTCTCCTGAAATACTCAAATCGGATGATGTGTCATTTATTGAAGCGGTTGTTCCTCAGGGATCACGTATTGAAGGCCGCTCTTCAATTTCTATGCGTTTGCGCACGCGTCATCACCTCAATTTGCTCGCTGTTTCTCGTTCTGGTAAGGCTTTTAAAGAACGCTTAAACCATCTTACATTAGAAGCGGGTGACGTCGTTTTATTGCAGGGGCCATCTGATGGTCTCAATGAAAATGTCGCCAACTTGGGTTTTTTACCCCTGGTGGAGCGTGGTGTACATGTAGGTACGAAACGTAAAGTTTTGTTGCCGATTTTTATTTTTATCCTAGCAATTATTTTGGCGGCATTTCAATTGTTACCTGTTCAAGTGGCCTTCGGTGGTGCTGTTTTAGGTATGATTTTATTTAAAGTTATTCCCGTGCGAAAGCTGTACGAAAGCATCGATTGGTCAATTATTATTTTGCTCGCTGCGATGATTCCGATTGGTGGCGCCCTACAATCAACGGGTGGTACAGCGATTATTGCGCATTACTTTATTGCTATGTCGGGTCATATCTCCCCAATTTTTATTTTGGGTCTGCTTTTATTGGTGACTATGACTTTATCGGATTTTATGAATAATGCTGCAACAACCGTGGTGATGGCCCCCATTGCTGTGGGTATTGCGCAAGCCTTAAAAGTGAATATTGATCCATTCTTAATGACAGTCGCACTTGGCGCATCTTGTTCTTTCCTAACACCGGTGGGCCACCAAAATAACACCTTGGTAATGGGGCCTGGTGGTTATAAGTTTTCAGACTACATTCGCCTTGGTTTACCGCTGGAAATCCTTGTTATTATGGTTGGATTCCCTGCCATACTTTGGGCCTGGCCGATGTAAGTAGATTGTTACATTATGACAGCTTCCAATTATCACTGAACTGAAGTAATCTTAGGTCCAAAAATAACGAGGACTTACGGATGAAACTTTTTCAATTAATTAAACTCTCTTTTCTTCTCATTACAATTATCATAATCACAAGTTGTGCCAATACCCAGACAGCCAATAATAAATGCCGTCATGTGAATTGGTATCGCTTAGGACATCATGATGCCAGCAATGGAAAAAACAAACGCAATCTCCAGAAAGATTTCGAAAGCTGCGGCTTGAGTTTTAATATCGATCAAGCAACCTATAACAAAGGTTGGCAACAAGGCATCAAACTCTATTGCAATCCGCGTAATGGTTTGGCTTTAGGGATGCAAGGCAGACTCTATAATAATGTTTGTCCAGATAATCAAATTAGCGCGTTTGATAAAGCTTGGAAAGATGGCTTAAGGGAATATTGCACACCTTCGAATGGTTATAAGCGTGGCATTGAAGGAGGCGCATTTCCTGGTTATTGTTCGCCTGATCTGAATCCTAGCTTTAAAAGAGCATACATACGTGGCCATGCCGTCTATCGAAGATTCTCAGTACTAAAAAAACAATATGAAGAAGAAAATGTGCAGATTCAAAAATTACAAAATGAGATTGTATTGAAACAAAATTCTTTGCAAGCAGAAACTGCAAAGTTTCAGCGTGCTGCATTTAGCCCAGCTAAACAGTATCAACTTCGAAAACAGCAATTAGCGATCAATAAACTGCAGAAAAAGTTGGTGCAACTGACTGCCCGGCGTGATGTGTTGCAGCAGCAATATCTAAAGATGAAAAAACGCTATATGTCTGCGGAAAGAAATTAAAGCGAGGCCCTAGATAAAAACTAGGGCCTGTGGAAATCTCTGCTCTATTGTTTTTTCCTAAACAAATGATCGAGTCCGAATCGCCCTGAACCGATGACCAAGACATAGATCAATCCGCCGACAATCGTAACATTTTTAGTGAAGTGGTAGATTTGGTTGATTTTATTAGCGGCCTCAAAACTCCAAAAAGAATGGAAGTAATAAGTTGCTAAAACAACAAATACAATCAACATTAATGCACCGAGTCGCGTTAACCAGCCAAACAGCAGTAAGAGGCCACCGCCAAGTTCAACCACAATCGCAATCACCAGCATAATTTCAGCGTATGGCACTCCAGCTGTTGTCATAGTAGACAATGCGCCATGGAAGTCCACTAGCTTGCTGAAGCCAGCAATCACAAAAATTTGAGATATAAATATGCGCCCCAGAAAGAGCAGCAAATCTGAAAAAACACTCATGACCCTTCTCCTCACTTAACTATAGATATCAACAAGTATAGGATGAGTATTATGAGTTATTGGATATTTCCTAAATAAATAAACACAAATAAACAGCATTTTATCAGTGAAACATGAGAATTTTAATTAGGGTTCAGGTATTTTAGATTCCTTGATAAAGAACACTATGACAAGTGCAATCAGCAAGTAAGCTGGTAGCAGGAGAAATGCGTGATGATAATTATCTACTGTGAAGTAATGCAAACCTTGGACGATTTGTCCGCTCCAGCCACGATCAAGAAACTTCCCAACTAGTGGTTCAGAGATAGCCCCAAAAATGGCATCTCCTGTGTTGATTAATGCAATGACCGTTGCAGCCAAAGCAAGCTTATTGATTTCTTTTCCGATCGCAAAGCCCAACATAAAGCTACCGGTACCAAAACCAAAACCAAAAAGGAAAATAATAATCGCCCAGAGTGGTAATGCAGTAATATAAATAATAGCAATCAACGACACCAGTGACACGCTTGTGCCAAGTAGCATCACAATACGACGATTGCGAAAAACATCAGAAGCCAAGCCTAACAAAGGTCCTCCAATGGCCAAACCGATGAAGACCAAGGAGATTAAGGTAGCGGCACTGGTTTGTGAGAGATTGTGTGCTTCTTCTAAAAATGGGTTTCCCCAGAGACCACCAAATACAGCTACAGGAGAAAATGCAAGGCCACTGTAAAAAGTTAAGAGCCAGTTTTGTTTACTGCTCAGTACTTCCCAGACGTCTTTGAACCCTAAAGCTGGTGCGGACTGATGAGGTGCCAATGCTTCACTCGTGTGTTTATCGCGAATAACGACAACAAACAACACAGCGATGACAGCACCAATAACGGCGCAAAATAATAAACTTTGACGCCATCCATCGATGTCTACAACGAGAGACAAAGGGGCTTCACCAAATACAGCGCCTAACATAGCAGCTGTTGCTAATAACCCCCCTACGAAGGCGAATTGGTTGGGACGAAACCACATGGCGGCGACTTTCATGTAGCTAACTGTTGCAAAGGCAGCACCAATACCCATCATCATGCGAGAGATTTCAGCAAGCAACAACGAGTGTGCGATTGAAAATAAATAAGCGCCGACAGCAGCAACAGCAATGGCAATTGCACTCAGGTAGCGCGGACTATATTTATCCAATAAAATACCGACAAATAGTTGTGTGATTAAATAAGAATAAAAGAAAGTTGCAGCCAAATTGCCGAGCCCTGCTCCATGCACGTGAAAGGCACGCATGAGTTGATTGGTCATAATGCTCGGAGATACTTGAAGGATATACTTATAAAATAAAAACAGCGCGCTTACTGTAATGGCAATCCATGGATAGATTTTCTTAAAACGACTTTGTTGCTTTTCATTGACTGGGCTTTGGAGTGTGGCATTAGCTATTGATGTCATAAGTTTACTGAGTCCCTATTCCTAAAAAATGCACAATTAGACAGCTCATTTGTTGATCAAAATATCCGGGCTAATTTAGCTGGATGCCCTACTGATGTCAATTGAGTTGAATTATCTTCCAGGTTTGGTAGTCTCGATTGTTTAATTCAAATGGGTACAAATATGAACCAACGCTCCCTGGCTTTTTGGACAAGCATTTACCCCTGGTTCGTATTTGCCTTATCGTCTAGTTTTCTATTCTATAAGTACTTACTACAAGTTTCTCCTACGGTAATGTCCGACGAGTTAATGCGTGCATTTTCATTGTCTGGAGAGTCACTCGGTAATTTAGCTGCATTTTACTTCTACGCTTACTTAACGATGCAATTACCCGTTGGGCTATTGCTCGATCATTTTAGTCCCAAACGTTTGGTGGCTGCTGCAATTGGCACTTGTGCATTGGGCGCCCTACTCTTTTCAAAAGCGCAAACTCTCGGTGTTGCTGATTTTGGGCGCTTGTTGATCGGTATTGGTGGTGCCTTCTCAGCAGTGGGCACGATGAAATTAATTACGCTTTGGTTCCCACCCAAACGTTTTGCTTTAGTTTCAGGATTGATGATGACCGTGGGTATGCTTGGTGCGGTGGGTGGTGAAGCGCCACTTGCGCATATGGTTGATGGCTTGGGTTGGCGCCATACGATGTTTCATACTGCTATTGTTGGCTTTGTACTGGCTGTTTGTTTTTGGATTTTAGTTTTTGATAAAAAAGGATCAGAAGCATCAAAGTCCGAGCCGAAAAAGAAAATTGCTTTTTTTTCCGACATCAAACAAATTATTAAAAATCAACAAAGTTGGCTGATCTCCATCTATTCAGGACTTGCTTTCGCACCCATTTCTGCCTTTGCTGGCCTTTGGGGCGTGCCTTATATCATGGAAGCTTATCACCTGAGAAAACCTGAAATTGCAGCACTGGTATCGCTCGCTTTTATCGGGTTTGCCATCGGCTCTCCCCTAGCTGGTTGGTTGTCAGATCGTATGCAGCGCCGCAAACCGATCATGATCACAGGTACGAGCTTTGGCCTTGTGTTTATGAGTATCGTTATTTACTCAAATCATTTTTCTACATTTGCCCTTGGCAGTTTGCTCTTTTTATTTGGATTTTTTACGAGCTTCTTTTTTGTGTCGTTTGCCCTTATGCGTGAGATTAATACGAGCAAAGCATCAGGCACGTCGATTGGTTTTATTAATATGTTTAATGCCATCTGTGGTGCCCTTTCTGAGCCCTTAATTGGCAAGTTATTAGATTTGGGTTGGGATCATAAGATGGTGGACGGTGCTCGAGTTTTTTCTGTGAGCAATTATCACCACGCTTTGATTGCGCTGCCGATCAGCATGCTCATTGCTTTGCTCTTGCAGTGCTTTATTCGTGAAACCTACTGCAAGCCGATCGATTAACTAGTTAACTAGCAACTATCGATATACAATGTGATTTTCTCACCAGATGGACAAAAAAATGCAAAAAATAACCGCGATTATTTTCTCCGCGATTACACTATTATTTTCTTTCAGCGCACAAGCGGACACGAATCCGTATGCTAAGTGGTATCAAGTTGAGTTGATCGTTTTCTCTCACATTACAGCGCAAGGTCTTAATTCTGAACGATGGTCATGGACCAATCCGCAATTTGTTGCAAAATCACAGGCATTCGAGCCGACGATGACGAATGATCTGAAGCTAAAATCTGAAGAAGCACATATAGAAAAACAGCCAGGCTACAAAGTATTAATGCACGTAGCATGGCGCCAACAAATACAGCATCCACGCTACGCGAGGCCCATTCATATCTTTGGTGGTAATGTGTATAGCGCTTCTGGAAAAATCCTTGCCACTGATGCTGACGGTCAAATGAAGTACAACAATCAGCATGTTTGGCAGGTGAACGGAACGATAAAGATCAGTGTTCGCCGCTATTTTGATCTTAATGCAAATCTTCTCTTTGCTCTTCCAACTGATCAATTAAATGAAACTTTTAAAGATAATTCTTCTGATAATTTACAGGGACATTTTGCCTATTTTCGACTCTTACAAAGCCGTCGTATGCGGAGCAAAGAGCTAAACTACATTGGTCACCCGCTCTATGGCTTGCTACTTAAAGTAACACCTTTAGATATTAAAGAAACCACATAATCAATGACAAAAAAGCGCAAAGGAATAATCACCTGGTGTATTTACGACTGGGCAAACTCTGCTTTTCCAACCGTCATTATGACGTTTGTTTTTTCGACATATTTTACGAAGTCAGTGGCCAAAAATACTTTCCTTGGTACGGCGCAATGGGGACATGCCGTTGCACTCGCCGGCATTATTATTGCATTAACGAGTCCGATCTTTGGTGCGATTGCAGATCATCAAGGGCGTCGCAAACCTTGGCTCGCTTTTTTCACTCTGCTCTGTATCGTGGCATCAGCCATGCTCTGGTACACGAAACCACATGTTAGCGATGTGATCTGGGCATTGAGTTGGAGTGTCTTAGGGATTATTGGCTTTGAAATTGGAATGGTCTTCTACAATGCCATGTTAAGTGACCTAGCCCCTAAAAATTACTTAGGGCGTATCTCCGGATGGGCCTGGGGTTTGGGATACTTTGGGGGATTGGCAAGTCTGTTGATTGCTCTATTTGTCTTTATCGATGGGCATGGTTTATGGCTTCATTTAGATACTAAAGCGGCCGAACAAATTCGAATAAACGGCCCCTTCGTCGCTTTATGGTTTATGTTGTTCGCATGGCCATTATTCTTATGGACGCCGGACCGATCACCCACGGGAATCCCTTACAAAGCTGCACTTTTAAAAGGTTTGAAATCACTTTACCAAACCTTGCTAGCTGCCAGAAAAAACAAAGAAATATTAAAATTTTTATTGTCTCGAGTTTTTTATATTGATGGTCTAAATACCATCTTTGCCTTTGGTGGAATCTACGCTGCGGGCACCTTTAGAATGACGTTTACCGAGGTTGTTCAATTTGGTATCGCGATGAATGTTGCTGCTGGCTTGGGTGCTGTAGGGTTTGCTTGGTTGGATGATTATAAAGGCGCCAAGCTTACCGTACTTATTTCTCTGCTTGTTATGATTATTTGCGGATCCACTATGTTGCTTGTGCATTCCAAGTTGCTATTTTGGATATTTGGCATGGGACTCAGTCTTTGCGTGGGGCCGGTGCAAGCTGCCAGCCGATCTTTAATGGTTCGATTATCGCCGAAACATCTGGTCACAGAGCTGTTTGGCTTATATGCTTTTTCAGGCAAAGCGACAGCATTTTTGGGTCCGTGGATTTTAGGTAGTGTCACACTGGCTTTTGACAGTCAACGAATTGGCATGTCTACGGTGATGGTCTTTTTGTTGATTGGAGGGCTTATCCTCACGCGTGTAAAGGAAGTATAACATCCCTGGGCGCGCGAAGTTTACGGTCAGAGTTTTAGGAACTATAAACAATGAATGAAATAAAAAAATCACACTGGCGTGTGATTATTACTGCTGGCATGGGCTTTTTCACAGATGCCTATGACCTCTTTATCATTGGTATTATTACAGCCATTTTGATACCACTTTGGCATCTCTCCACATTGCAGATTTCTCTGCTAAATGGTGCCGCATTACTCTCTGCTGCAGCCGGTGCACTAATATTTGGTTGGTTGTCTGATAAGTTTGGTCGCAAAAAAATGTATGGTATGGAAATTTTAATCCTGTTTATCGGTGCAGTGATTTCAGCATTTTCACCCTCATTCGCCTATTTGTTTGTATTTCGAATCATCATGGGCATTGGTGTCGGGGGTGACTATCCAGGCAGCGCAGTTGTGGTCAGTGAATCGGTTGATCACAGGCGACGTGGCTTTTTTGTGTTGTTGGTTTTTGCTATGCAAGCAGTGGGATTGATCGTCGGTCCATTACTTGCATCAGGACTACTCGCTACACAAATTAACCATAATCTAATATGGCGAATTTTATTACTTTTCGGTGCTGCTTCTGCTATTTCAGTTTTTTATTTGCGTCGTAAAATTTCTGAAACCCCATGGTATGAACTGAGCAAAAGTGCGCCCTATGAAGTGAGTCGAGCAGTCAGTGTTTTTACAAAGTTTAAAAAGAAACGCGTACTGGAACCTCGTGCTTCACGTGAATTGCTATCATGGAAGTGGTTAAAATGCCTTATTGGAACTGCTGGCGCATGGTTCTTACTCGATGTTGCCTTCTATGGTAATGGTATTTCTTCCATGCTCATTCTAGATACGATAAGACCAGATGCCTCTTTGATCCAACATACTTTATTATCTGCGCTTATATTTTTATGTTTTGCTGTGCCAGGTTATGCTTTTTCAGCGAAATATGTCGATACTATTGGGAGAAAGCGATTACAGATACTTGGATTTTTTGTTATGGCTCTGTGTTATTTTGGCATAGCTATGATTACGCATCTTCAGCAGCATATTGTTTTATTTGTGCTTCTATTTGGCCTTAGTTTTTTCTTTGTAAACTTCGGTCCGAATGCAACAACCTTTCTAATCCCTTCTGAGATATATCCGACGAGAATTCGTGCAAGAGCACATGGTATTTCAGCTGCGACAGGAAAAGTAGGTGCCTTTATAGGCGCATTTTTTCTGCCTCTGCTATTGGAAGCTATGGGCATGCCGTTCACCATGAAAACTATGGCAGCTGTTTCGTTATTAGGAATTTTACTTACTTTCTTAATTCCTGAAATGAAGGGACGATCTCTTGGAGAAACAGAGTGAAAAAATATTATCTTTCAATTTTAGTGATGCTACTTATTCCCCTAGCGGGCATGAGCACTGATATTTATTTACCCTCTTTGCCTGCTATTGCAGCACATTTTGGTGTCTATAAAAGCTTGGCACAATTTACGGTGACGGCGTATATCTTTGCAATGGGTTTGGGGCAGTTTATTGCAGGACCTGTTTCTGATGCGCTTGGTAGAAAAAAGCTACTAGTTACTTCTTTATCTCTTCAGGTGCTATCCGTCTTTGCTATCTTACATTCACCCTCTATTCATTGGATTATTGTATTACGTTTTATTCAAGGAGCTGCTGCAGCTTTTATGATTGTTCCCGCGCGTGCAATTTTAAATGATATTTATGAAGGCGATAAATTAAAAAAACAATTCAACTATCTGACTATTGCTTTTGCAGTCGGTCCTATTATAGCGCCATTTATTGGGGGGTATCTACAGCACTATATTGGTTGGAAAGCTAACTTTTATTTTATTTTAATTTTCGCATTTGTTCTTTTGCTCGTAGTATTATTTATATTGTATGAAACAATTGCTGAAACGACACGTTTTTCACCCAATAAAATATTGCACAATTATAAAATCATTCTGACTAATAAACATTTTGCTGTAGGCTCTTTGACGCTTGGGATACTGTTTGGTTATACGGGTTTGTTCAATGTTTCAGGCACATTTTTAATCCAAATTGGTATGCATCATTCTGCGATTGTGTATGGGCGCATTGCTTTGCTGGTTGGGTTTGCTTGGTTTTTAGGGAACTTGATTAACAGATTAGCATTTCATATTAATAAGAAATTTAAAGCCCAAATTGCTCTGCTCTTGTCGTTTTTAGCTTCATTATGTATGTTTATTTTGAGTTGGAGTGGTTACTTTAACTTACCAACTTTTGTTGTGCCGACTTTTGTTGTGACTTTGTTCAGTGCAGTCTTCTTTTCTACTTATGCGGCCGAATGTTTAACGCTTTTCCCTAGATTAGCCGCATCAGCTAATGGTGCTTTGTTTTCGATTACTTGGATTATGTATTCTTTCTATACCTTTATTGCTAGCTTTTTAAAACCCCACTCCTTAGTTCCAATATCCGTTATCTACATACTAGTCGGACTTGTGGCGCTAGGTTTATATTATTTTTGTTTGTTGCCGATAGAGAAAACGGAAGACTCTATTCGCCGTAAATTCAAGTCGTAACTCTAGTAGGTTTAAGCAACTTTGTAATCAATATCATCTTATTTATCTATTTTCTCTAATGAAATAAGCTATCACTGGATCTAAAACACGGCGATACCCTTGAGCATCTTTGTAAATCAAATCAAGCTTTTCTAAATCAGTTAAACTTTTATTAATTCCAGAGGGATTTAAGCCTGTGCGAGTTGAAAATTCTTGGCCTTGTGGTTCATTTGTGGGTTGTAGTGCTAAGGCTGTAATCACTTTACGTCTATTGAGTGTTAAACCGCTAATGTCTGCAATAATCCAAGGTGATTGCTGATCAACATAATCTGCCCAAATTGATCTTACTGTCTCTACCGTTGGTATCGCCGTGTTGTGCCATAAGCGACGACATAATGCATTAACATAGTAAGGATGATTCTCTGTTAATACAGTTATCTCTATTATGGTGTCATTGCTTAAAGATTTTCGCCAACGTTTTCTAGCCATCACATTTAAAAATTTTTGATAGGACTTTGTTTCAATGCGATTAATTGTCATCAAGTCACATAAATGGTAAAGCGGCCTAGATTTGTCGCTAAACATTTCATTCAAGAGATGGCGTTTGCTACCACAAAATATATAGCTAACATGCTTGCTTCTCTCAACGGCATGCCGTATTGCTGCTTCAATAGCATGATTTTCCTTTAATTCACCAATTTGCTGAAATTCATCCAAAACAACAACACATGACATATTGGTTTTATCCGCAAAATGATCAAGAGCTAATAACAATTCAGAAATGCTTTTTTCAGTACTTTGCTTTGTGCTAATTTCTACTTTTTGTCCTAACAAACTAATAGTTAGTTTTGGGTTTAGTGCTTTAACTTTACTGATTAATCTGTTACAGGCTGTTTTAGTTTTAGGTAGCATTTTAGATATTATTTGTGATACCCCTTCACTAATATGCTTGGTAGCATCTGCCTGACTTAATGCAAAAAAGAAATCAATACTAACACCAGGGCATTCACATTCTTTTAATACTTGCGAAAGAAGGCTCGTTTTGCCATAACGTCTCGGTGCAACAAGGACGATATGCTCATGTCCTTCAATGCTAGTTTTTAATGATGCCCTTTCCTTCTCTCTATTACAGAAGGCGCTATCAGTGGCAATACCCTGCGGAAAATAACGTTTAGACATAATCTCTCCATCACATTAACTGTATCACATAACTAGTGTGACACCATCTATGTGATACATCAAGCTGGTTGTTTTTTTGAGTATAAATTAGCTAGATGGAGATAATTAAGAGAGCAGCACAGTAAAAAATCACGAAAGACAGACTCGAAAGGCCCGAGATTTGCCCACGCATCTACCCCATGAAGCGATTGAATATAATCTGTCACCAGCAGAGCAAATCTATGATTGCGTCCATCCACTGTATCGAATCAGAGAGAATCGTGTTAAGAAATTGGATGTCATTCCTGGGCAAGTCAAAGTGATTGAACACATACCTTATAATTATGCTTGCCGAGATTGCGAGGCAGGTGTTAAAGCAGCCGCATCACCCAAGCAACTGGTTTCCAAAAGCATTGCCACAGCAGGTTTACTCTTGCAGGTGATTATCTCTTAATATCACGACCATCTGCTGCTGTATCGACAAGAAAAAATTTTTCAACGCATGGGTGTGGATTTAGCACGTTGTATCTTGTGTAAAATGGTATTACGCTGTGATGAGTGACTATCACCGCTTGTGCACCGCATGCAAACTCTCATTATTGAGAGTCCGGTTCCCGTTATTCAAGTATCGATCAGGGCTATTATCTATTGCTTTAATGAGGTTAGAAAAAGAGGCGAGATAATATTGTTTTCTAGACATTTTTAAGCATACTCCCGTAAAACGTACCACTTTTTATAAATTAGCGCAGATTAAATTTTTTTGATAGATAATATTTTGTTAAAAAATGTGAAAAAATATCGACGCCATTAGGCTCTCTTTTTTTAAAATTATCGATATGCCTGTTTTTTGTTTGTGATGTGATCATTAAAGGTCTATTTGTAATAATAAAAAGATAGGTACTTGGACAGTGGTGCTTTATCAAATATCCATACTCATCACATGCGAAGAACAAAACCTTTTTCACCGGGTTGTACGTGTGTGATTGTCTGATCAGACGGCGTTTGTATCAAAAACTGATCTGACGCCGGTATGGAAACATTCTCAACAATACTGCATAACGCTGCGTTTGCAGGTATCTCATACTCTGGATTTTTTTCCAGTACTTGCGGAGTTTCAAACACTTGAGGGTTCAGTTCAATGATTTGCATTTTGAAAAAGGCAGCATAATTAGAGGTGCTGTATCTCGCCGTGCTTAATGGCTTAATAACGGGTACTTCGACCTCAGGTGCTAGTTGTTCTTTTGTTTTATCTTTAAAAAATGGCATTTATTCATTCTTCTCAATTAATGCTGACTCTGGCAGCGTACAATAGGATAAAAGCTATAGCAATAACTTTTCTAGTAATTTTGCTAGAAATTTAGAATTTTCATTTTTAATCTTCGTGTACAGGTGAAACCATATAAATGCCGGGTGCATTACGTAGGTATCCTTTGTAATCCATGCCGTAACCAAAGACATAATGGTTTTCAACTTCAAGTCCACAAAAATCGGCTTTAGGAAGACCTTCTGGCAAGCGCGCCTCTTTTTTATCGACTAATACAGTTGAAAAAACTTGATCAGCACCCTGCTCTTCACAATAGTGAATGATCTCAGCGAGTGTCACGCCACCATCTAAAATATCATCGACGATCACAACAGTTCGACCTTTTATATCGCAGGCAGGCTTAACTCGCCACTCTACTTGATGCCCTTTTGTTGTATTGCGATAGCGTGTTGCGTGAACATAATCCACTTCTAATGGGAAATCTAAGCGGGGAATCAAGTTTCCTAGCGGCACTATGCCACCAACAACAACACAGAGAAAAATGGGATTGCTATCAGCAAGCTGATGACTGATATCCGAAGCCAGTCGATCAAAGGCATCTTCTACATCATGCTTTGCATAGATACAGCTGGCTTTAGAAAAAACTTCACGAATAAAATCAGGTAAGATTTTTGGTATTTCCGATACCGTTGTTGCATCATCCATGTTTATTTTCCTTATTAATTATGAAGGTTCAGGGACTAAATGTGTTTTTGAGAAAACTTCAGCAGGTATATCCAATGTGGTTGTTGGGAAAGCACATTCCCCACCATGTTCTGCAATGATGTTAATTGCTTTTAGAAAAACATCTTGCTGAATAGCTTGGAATTTCACCCAATTTGTTGTCTTTGTAAATGTATAAATAAAGAAGTTTAAAGATGAAGGTCCAAACTCGAAGAGATTCACCATCAAGGTTTGATTCGTATCAATTTCGGGATGATTACGTAACATCGCTTCAATTTCTTTTAGGATCAGCGATACTTTTGTAGCATCTTGGTAGCGTAGACCAATCGTTGTTTTAATACGTCGGTTTAGCATGCGTGATGGATTTTCAACTGAAATTGTGGAGAACGCACCATTTGGCACATATAAGGGGCGCTTATCAAATGTACGGATACGTGTCAGTCGCCAGCCAATATGCTCAACTGTACCCTCAATAGATCGATCTGGCGAACGGATCCAATCACCTACTGCAAAAGGTCTATCCCAAAATATCATCATGCCGCCTAGGAAGTTGGCCAGTGTGTCTTTTGCGGCAAAACCAACGGCGATACCACCGACACCACCTAAGGTTAATAGTGTCGTAATTTTTACACCAAAACCTTGCATTACCAGTAAAACGGTAATGACAATCATGGTGACACGCAGGAGTTGAGAGACAGCTCGAACTGTTGTTCGATCTTGTATGTGTTTATTTTTTGAAATGGGTTTTGAGATAATGGCCTTCTCAGTATTGCCAATAAAGCGCATTGAGAACCAAAAGAGTGTCATTACAAAAACAAATTCCCTAATCGGGTGAAGATAGGGTTTAGCGATTCCAGCGAGTCCAACCAACTTAACTAAGACAGGCAAAATTAAACTAAAAACCATCACCCAAATAAATACTTGTAATGGTTTATGCACAGATTCCAACAAGGCTAAGTGCCAAGTTCTTGATGACCTTGATATCCTAGGATGAAGTTTTTTATAGAAAAGAAGCTCTAACCAACTGAAAAATACACCAAAAAACAAAGAGGCAGATATTTTTACCAGCCAAGGATTAGCTGCTGAATAATGTAAGATATGGCCTGAAATCGTGCTCATATTATGCCCCATAAGTTTGTAAAGTACATATTGTACAGCATGTTAAAAGATTTTCCTAATGTAATTTGTAATTAGCTGTTGTGAGGTGGGATTTGAATATTTTTCAAAATAATCAAGGACTTCAACAAGTCCCGGTCGATTATTGCAGATGGAAAGGATATCGCAGCCTGCTTCTAAGGCAATCCCTGCCCTATCTTGGTAGCCACCAAAGGATTCTGTGGCAGACATCGTTAGATCATCTGAGACAATAACGCCTTTAAAACCAATCTGTTGTCGAAGAATCTTTCGAAGCCAATGAGATGAAAAACCCGCTGGCTTAGCATCAACTTTTTCATAAATCACGTGCGCAGGCATCACGGCATCAAGCATGTGATTCAAATCTAAGAATGGCTTGATGTCGACTTCCCAAAGCGTCTCCCAATCTCGCTGATCTACGGGCAGTGCTTTGTGTGAATCCAAAGCTACCCCACCATGTCCTGGGTAATGTTTTGCCATTACGGGCATGTGGTGCCGATGCATGGTCTCAATCATGGTTTGTGCCAGCGTAGTGATAATCGCAGGATCTGCACTGAAGCTACGTTCACCGATGATTTCACTTAAACCATGATCAACATCTAAAACAGGTACCAGACTCATATCAATCCCAACCGCCTGTAACTCTGTGACCATAGTTTCTGTTGTTGCGGTCAAGGCCTCCAGCGCTGATTCACCATCTTTTTCAAAGCGCTCACCCCAATATTGCATGGGAGGTAAGGTAGTGAACCCTTCATGAA
>Ga0316204_10002251_pt1 | contig 44893 bp, 47 predicted proteins | sample 6monrhotite_MG_2_FD_205661 | JGI IMG/M metagenome (GOLD analysis project Ga0316204, IMG submission 205661) | Microbial mat bacterial communities from mineral coupon in-situ incubated in ocean water Damariscotta River, Maine, United States -... | ecosystem: Environmental > Aquatic > Marine >... | reverse complement strand
GCTATCGTCGGTCTTGGCGTTTTCGTATTCTGCTTCAAGATCAAGGATCAAAGGCATCAGCGTTTCGGATACAAACCGTCCGCCAAATTTGCCAAAGCGGCCCTTTTCATCGGGGCCGTTCATGAAGCTGTTGAAAAGATCATCCGACATCGCGCCATCCATTCTTGCTGGTTTCACGATGTGATATTGTGACAGGCCTCGGTTTTCCAGCGAAAACTTGACCGTTAACGGACCATTTGGGACATGCGGCGGTTCAAGATCAGCTTGCGCACAAATGCAATGATGAACATCGCCGTCAAGACCAGCACGATCGTGGGCGCAGGGGCCGAGTCGATAAAGAAGCTGAGATAGGTGCCGGTTAGCATCGCAATCTCGCAGATCATGACCGACGCAAAAAGCATCGCCCCGAACCGTCTGGTGATAAGGAATGCGATGGCACCGGGTGCGATAAGCAAGCCGATGGCAAGGATCAACCCGACCGACGACAGCAACGCAACAACAGTCAACGAGAGCGCGCTCAACAGACCGTAGTGTAGCCAGTTCACCCGTAAACCCGACGCTTGGGCTTGTGCGGGATCAAATGCATGCAACAACAGATCGTGACGCTTCAAGATGATCGCCACGCCAACCAACGCTGCTACAATCGTTGCGGTCCAAAAATCAGCCATGCCAATGCCAAGCATGTTTCCGAAAAGAACGTGGTCCAGATGGATGTCGGTCTCAATTGAAACGAACATCACAATCCCAAGGCCAAACATGCCCGAAAACACCACGCCCATCACGGTGTCCTGCTTTACGCGGCTGTTTGAGGCAATGTATCCAGTCGCCACAGCACACAGCATTCCAGCGGCAAATGCGCCGATCAGGAACGGGAAGCCGACGATATAGGCCAATACAATTCCGGGCAAAACGGCATGGCTAACTGCGTCACCCATCAGCGCCCAGCCTTTCAGCACAAGAAACCCAGACAACAGGGCCGCGGGGATGGATACGATGATCCCGATCAAAAATGCGTTTTGCATGAAGGCGAATTGGAACGGCATGAACAGCGTGTCGATCATGCGTCGCCCTCGAGCGCTTTTGCCGCCTTGCGCTTGGCTGCAAGCATCCCGTGTTTGGGGGCAAACAGAAACGCCAACAAAAAGATCACGGTTTGCAGGACAATGATGATCCCGCCCGTCGCCCCGTCTAGGAAATAGCTGACATAGGCACCCAGAAAACTGGTGACGGTGCCGATAAAGACCGACGTGATAATCAGCCTCGGGAAACGATCACACAGCAGATAGGCTGTGGCCCCCGGCGTCACGACCATGGCGATGACTAGAAACGCGCCAACGGTTTGCATCGCCGCCACGACCGACGCCGAAAGCAGCGCGAAAAACACCACCTTAAGCACGTTGGGTTTCAGACCAATGCTGCGGGCGTGGTTTTCATCAAAGAACGTGACCATCAGGTCTTTCCACTTGGCCACCAGCACGATCAACGACACAACGCCGATGATCGCCAGTTGCAGCGTGTCCTCGGGCGAAATCGCAAGGATGTTGCCCATTGTTATGGTTTGAATGCTGACGGCCATCGGATTCACCGACACCATAAACAGCCCGAGCCCGAAGAAGCTGGTGAAGATCAGCCCGATGATCACGTCGATTTTCAGCCCGGCGCGTTCGGACAAAAACAGCATGGCCCCAGCGGCTAACCCGCCGGCAAAAAAGGCCCCCAAGGCAAATGGCAAGCCCAGCATATAGGCCCCAGCCACGCCCGGAACGACCGAATGCGATAGCGCGTCCCCGATCAGAGACCACCCTTTGAGCATCAAATACGAAGACAAAAACGCGCAAACCCCGCCGACCAACGCCGAGACCCACATAGCGTTGGTCATGTAGCTGTAGGCAAAAGGTTCAACGAGGATGTCGATCATTCCTCGGGTTCCTTGGTCTTGGTCTTATCGCCGTATTGAACAAACGGGCGCTCGTCGTCGGTCAAAATCGTAACGGTCCGTGTGTCTCCGTCATCGTGGAGATCAGCGCCGCCAAGTGTAAAGTGGCGCAACACGCCTCCGAAAGCTTCTTTCAGGTTTTCGGGTGTGAACGTCGTGTCCGTCGGCCCGTAGTTCAGCACAGTCCCCTTAACCAACACCGTGCGATCACAAAATTCCGGTACAGACCCGAGGTTATGCGTCGACACCAGCATCACCCGCCCTTCATCGCGCAATTCACGCAGTAGGTTGATGATCTGGTCTTCGGTTTTAACGTCGACGCCAGTGAACGGTTCATCCAGCAAAATAACCTTGCCGTCTTGTGCAATGGCGCGCGCCAGAAAGACCCGTTTGCGTTGACCGCCTGACAGCTCTCCGATTTGACGGTGGCGGTAGTCCTGCATATTGACGCGATCAAGCGCCATTTCGACGGCCGCGTGATCCGTGGCCGAAGGACGGCGCAAAAACCCCATATGCCCATAGCGGCCCATCATCACGACATCTTCCACCAAGACAGGGAAGGTCCAATCGACTTCCTCCGCCTGTGGGACGTAAGCCACCATGTTTTCACGCAAGGCTTGCTTAACGGTTTTGCCCATCAGGGAAATCTTGCCGCGCGACGACGGAACAAATCCCATGATCGCCTTAAACAGAGTCGATTTTCCCGCCCCGTTCACGCCAACAAGCGCCGTCACTGTGCCGCTTGGGATCTCAAAACTTGCATCCCTGAGGGCTGTGTGTCCGTTGCGATAAGTCACGGTCAGATTGTCGACCTTGATGCCGGTAACTTGGTTACTTGAGACCATTTTCCAGCCCCTCGGCAAGCGTTGCGGCGGTGACCCGCAGCAGATCGACATAGGTCGGCACCGGCCCATTCGGTTTGCTTAGTGAGTCGACATAGAGAACCCCCGCGAACGTGGCATCGGTTTCGCGCGCGACCTGCTTTGCTGGGCGACTAGAGACCGTGCTTTCACAGAACACCGCCCTGATGTCGTTCTCGCGCACCGTATCAATCACCTTTTTCACCTGCTTTGGCGTGCCAACCTGATCCGCATTCATCGGCCAGAGGAACAGCTCGTCCATGCCGAAATCGCGCGCAAGGTAGCTAAACGCCCCTTCGCAACTGACAAGCCACCGCTGGTTTTCAGGGATTTGCGCAATACGGGCCTGCAAAGGTTCAACCGTATCGCGCAGTTCCGCTGCATAGGCTGTCGCATTGGCTTTATAGGAAGCGGCGTTTTCCGGATCATGCGTCGAAAGCGCTGTTTCGATGTTGGCGACATAGATCAACGCATTTTCAAGCCCCATCCACGCGTGGGGATTGGGTTTTCCAAGATATGACCCTTCGGAAATCGGGATCGGGTTGATACCGTCGGACAACGTCACCGAAGGCACGTCCCTGAGGTTTTCCAGAAACTGCTCGAACCACAGTTCAAGATTTAGACCGTTCCAAAGGATCAAATCCGCGTCCGAGGCACGCACAATATCGCGGGGCGTCGGCTGATAGCCGTGGATTTCAGCGCCCGGCTTAGTCACTGACACCACATCAGCCGCATCGCCAGCCACATTGGCAGCCATATCAGCGAGAACGGTGAACGTCGTCACAACCTTTAGCTTGTCCGCCATGGCTGGGCCAGCGAGCGCGATAACAGCCAAGAATGATGTCAACAGACGCATTTCGAAAGCCTTTTGAGGAATGTCTCGCCCATCTATTTGCGACTCGCTCGCAAAAGTCAAGTTAGTTGAGAATGATTCTCAATTGCGTACCCCGCTCATACGCTTTTAACCCACGATACGATCTGGCTTCCGGGCATGGCACCGGCTTGGCGCTTGACCTCTTTGCCCTTCTTAAAGCCGATCATCGTCGGGATGCCACGAATGCCGTATTTCTGACTAGCCGCCGGATAGTCTTCGGTGTTCAGCTTGACCAAACGCACGTCTCCACTGACCGCCTGCGCGGCCTTGGCGTATTCGGGGGCCATCTGTCGGCATGGACCGCACCACGGGGCCCAGAAATCGACAACCAAAGGCACCTCGTCGTTGCGGGCCGCTTTTTGAAGCGTTGCAAAATCCACGTCGATCGCCTTGGTCGAGGCCAGCTTGTTCCCGCAAGTTCCACATTTCGCCCCTGCGATGCGATCCACCGGTGCGCGATTAACCTGACCACACTGAAAGCAGGTCACCTTTTTCAAATCCGCCATCACGGTCTCCTATTCATATACCGTTAACGGAATATATAGTGAGGCTTTGCGAATTATAACCCCTACCAATGATCCATCCGATCAATCAGCCCCAAGACCGCGTGTCCCATTTCGTCAACGATCATCTCGACGCCCTGAACGTTTGGATGCAAACCGTCGCGCTGCAGAAAGGCCTGCATTTCGCCCATCGAGCGATCCCGCGCAATCGCGCCAATGAAGTCAGGATAGAAATCCACCCCGTATTCTTCGGCAAGCGACGGATAGAGACCATCAAACGCCGCCTTATAGGTCTGCCCAAAATTGTTGGTGGCCTTCATGCCCACCAAAAGCACGTCGATGTCCTTGGCAAGCGCGATCTCGATGATCTTAGACAGATTTTCGCGCACCAATTCGGGCGGAAATCCGCGCAGCATATCGTTGCCGCCCATCGCCAATATCACGCCGTGCACGGTGCCCGCCAAAGCCCAATCGGCCCTTTCCAAACCGCCCGACGTTGTGTCGCCCGAAACACCCGCATTTTGGACTTTCACATCCACGTTTTGGTCACGCAGCCACCGTTCGAGAACCGGCACGAACCCTGCCCCCTGCGGCAAGCCATAGCCTTGGGTCAGGCTATCGCCCAAAGCAACAATTGTGATCTGTTCGGCGTGCAGAGGCGAACCACTTAAAATAACCGCAACAGCGGCCTTGCCGCCCCAGCGTCTCAGACCATATGTCATAGAGTGTATAATTTTGGAAAATCGCATGACACCTCCTGCCTTCCGTCTTGATAATGCCGCCCTTTCGCTTGATGGCAATGCCGGACGCATAGAAATACTTCACAATATTTCGATATCGATCGATGCAGGCAGCAGTGTAGGTCTGGTTGGACCTTCTGGGTCCGGTAAATCATCCCTGTTGATGCTACTTGGCGGGCTTGAACGCGCGACGAGTGGCACCGTCGAAGCGATGGGCGAAAACCTGTCGGATATGTCCGAAGATGCGCTTGCTAAGTTCAGGCGCGAAAACATGGGCGTCGTGTTTCAATCCTTTCACTTAATTCCGACCATGACGGCGCTTGAAAACGTCGCGACTCCGCTTGAATTGGCAGGGCGTAAAGACGCGTTCCAACGCGCGGCGACCGAGCTTGAGGCGGTGGGACTAGGCCATCGGCTTGATCACTATCCCAATCAGATGTCTGGCGGAGAACAACAGCGCGTTGCCCTAGCTCGCGCCGCTGCTCCCGAGCCGAACATCCTACTGGCCGACGAACCGACCGGCAACCTGGACGGGGCAAACGGAACGGCCATTATGGACTTGCTGTTTGGGCTGCAGGACCGCCACGGCTGCACCCTGATCCTAGTCACCCATGCCGAGGAATTGGCCAGCCGCTGCGACCGCCTTATCCGTCTTGAAGACGGCCATGTCGCATCGGATTCCACCACATGAGCTTTCGCACTGCCAGCAAGTTTGCAAGACGCGAATTGCGCGGCGGCTTAAAGGGTTTTCGCGTCTTCCTCGCCTGTCTCACCTTCGGTGTTGCAGCCATCGCGGCCATAGGCACCGTGCGCAGCGCAATCGAGACTGGCCTGCAACGCGAAGGTGCCGCCCTTTTGGGCGGGGACGCCGAGATTGAATTTACCTATCGCTTTGCCTCAGACCCCGAAATGGCATGGATGACGGCGACCGCCAGCACGATAAGCGAAATCGCCGATTTCCGGTCCATGGTGGTCGTTGACCGCGACGGACAGCTTGAGCGCGGGTTGACCCAAATCAAGGCCATCGACACAATTTATCCGCTTGTCGGATCGGTCGAACTAGCGCCTCCGATGCCACTTGCGCAAGCCTTGGCCACAATCGACGGCAAGCCCGGTACCGTGATGGCGCGCGTGCTTGCGGATCGCTTGGGCTTAACGCCGGGGGACGATATTCGCCTTGGGGACAAAACCTTCCGGTTCTCAGCCTTTCTAACCAAGGAACCTGACAACGGCGGTGGCAGCTTTGGCCTAGGGCCGCGTACAATCGTTTACAAAGACGCACTTGAGGGATCAGGCCTATTGCTTCCGGGCACTTTGTATTCGTCAAAATACCGCCTGACGTTTCCGGACGGCACGGACCTGGAAATCGTTAAATCCGAGGCCTTGGGGTCTTTCGCTAAAAGCGGCTTGCGCTGGCAAGATGCACGCGCAGGTGCCCCCGGTGTCGCCGCGTTTGTCGAACGCCTCGGCGCGTTTCTGGTTCTGGTCGGTCTTTCCGGCCTCGCGGTCGGAGGCGTGGGCGTGTCTGCCGCGGTCCGCACCTATCTGGCAGGCAAAACCGACGTCGTCGCGACCTTGCGCACACTTGGCGCGGATCAGACAACCATCTTCCAGACCTATTTCCTGCAAATCGCGGCGCTTAGTCTTGTCGGTATCACGCTGGGCCTAGCCGTCGGCACCGCCCTGCCGCTTGCAATCGCGCCTTTGCTTGAAAACGTCCTACCGATCCCCGCCGTGTTTGGCATCTACCCCGGCCCGATGGTGGAAGCCGCGATCTACGGCATTTTAACCGCCCTGATTTTCACGCTCTGGCCACTTGCCAGAACCGGCGACATCCGTGCTGCGGCCCTATTCCGGGACGCGCTTGAAAGCGGGCGTTTGCTGCCCCCTTGGCGTTTTTCACTGACGATTTTGGTGCTGATCGCGATGCTTGTCGCGGTTGCTGCTTTCTACGCGGGCAACCTGTTCCTAACCCTGTGGACCGCCGTGGGCGTGCTGGCCGCGCTGATCATTCTTTCGCTTGCGGCATGGCTGATCCGCCGCCTTGCAAAGCGATTATCCCATCATGCGCGCGGACGCGTCGCCCTAAGGTCTGCCCTTAGCGCCACCTATCGCGGCGGCTCTGAAACCACATCCGTTATGGTGTCAATCGGCCTTGGCCTGTCGGTTCTTGCAGCCATCGGGCAGGTCGACGGCAATATGCGCAGCGCCATTGCCGACCAGCTTCCAGACGTGGCCCCAAGCTACTTTTTCGTCGATATCCAGTCTTCGCAACTGCCCGAATTTCTTGAGCGCGTGACCAACGACAACGCAGTCACCAAGGTCGAAACCGCCCCGCTGCTGCGCGGCATCGTGACCGAAATCAACGGCCGCCCCGCCGCAGAAACCGCAGGCGAACACTGGGTGATCCAAGGCGACCGCGGGCTTACCTATTCTGCCAACAAACCCGCCAACGCGTCCCTAACGGCCGGCGAATGGTGGGACGCAGATTACGACGGCCCCCCGCTTGTCAGCTTCGCCGCAGAAGAGGCCGTGGAAATGGGGTTAGCCCTCGGGGACACAGTGACGATCAACGTGCTGGGCCGCGACATCACAGCCACGATCACCAGTTTTCGCAATGTCGATTTCCGGTCGGCCGGTATGGGGTTTATCCTCAGCATGAACCCAACGGCGCTAAACACCGCGCCCCATAGCCACATCGCCACCGTTTACGCCGCACAAGAACACGAGGCCCGCATTCTACGCACCCTCGCCAACGCCTTTCCCAACATCACCGCCATCAGCGTGCGCGACGCCATCGATCTTGCAGGCGGCATCCTGAAAAACATCGCCGCCGCAACCAGTTACGGGGCAGGCGTGACCTTGTTGACCGGCCTGCTTGTCCTAATCGGTGCCGTCGCAGCCGGTGAGCGCGCCCGCAATTACGAGGCCGCAATTCTCAAAACCCTCGGCGCAAGTCGGCGTCAAATCCTGTCCAGCTTCGCGCAACGCTCGGCCATAACGGGACTGTCCGCAGGCCTAGTTGCGCTTGGCTTTGGGGTCGCAGCGGGCTGGGGCGTGTGCACCTATGTCTTTGACATCGGCTATTCGGTCATCTGGCCCTCGGCCCTTGCCATCGTCATCGGCGGCGTCAGCTCGACCCTTATCGCAGGCCTGATCTTCGCCGCGCGCAGCCTGAACGTCAGCCCCGCCCGTGTCCTGAGGGCCCGCCAGTGACCCCGTTCTTCTTTGGCTACGGTAGCCTCGTCAATCGCGCGACCCACGACTATCCCAACGCCCACCACGCAACAGCCTCCGGCTGGCGCCGTGAATGGAGACACACACATCACCGCCAAGCGGCCTTCCTCACCGCAGTTCCCTGCCCCAACAGCCGCATCGACGGATTGATGGCCCAAGTCCCCAACAACGACTGGCTGGCACTCGATGACCGCGAATATGCCTATCAACGGATCGCCGCGTCGGATGACATCACGCATACTCTGGGCGCCCAAACCGACGTTTCGATTTACGCGATCGAAACGGGCGACCACCACACCCCAACGCAAGATCACCCGATCCTGCTGAGTTATCTTGGGACAGTCGTTCAGGGCTATCTCAACGAATTTGGCCAAGACGGTGTCACCGCATTTTTCGACACCACAAGCGGCTGGGATGCGCCCATTCTTGATGACCGACACGCCCCGATCTATCCCAGATCGCAAAACCTGACACGGATAGAAACCGGCCTGCTTGAAAGCCACATGCAACGCTTAAGCTGCCTCGTGACACAGCTCTAAGCGTTCGCACCGGCGATAATTTGTTAACTCATCCGCGCGAAAACACTCCTCGCATGCACAAACGTGGTTCCACCGACTGACAGGCTAGCGAAAGCGAGGATGCCGAAGGTCAACCAGACCACCGTAGAATTCGATAGGTGACCGGCGACATCCGGTATTCTGGCGCGAACCAACCCCAAGGCGGGCCCGCCAACCAACCACAAGCCAAACAGGCGCACCCTGCCCGAGATCCCCTCGCGCAGGGCAAAGCCATATCTGCCATCTTTTGACAAAAAATACCCCGGGGGTGAATTGGCCCAAAGGGACAAGAGGGGGCAGCGCCCCCTTGGATCGCCTACAACGTAGGCGAAATCCCTAGCCCTTGGCGCGGATTGTCTGCAACAAGGGCATAACATCCGACATGTCAGGACCACGCTCTTGACCCGTCAACGCTTTGCGCAGCGGCATGAACAACCCTTTGCCTTTGCGGCCCGTCACATCTTTGACCTCGGTCGTCCACGCCTTCCACGTCTCGGTTGTGTAGGGGCCATCCGGCAACAACGTCAAAGCCTGCGCCACGAAGTCTCGATCCTCGTCGTCAATCAACGGCTCCGCGCCATCTCGATACAACGCCCACCATTTCGGCAAATCCTTCAGCGTGGTGATGTTATCGCGTGTGACGTTCCAGAACGTCTCGGCCAAATCCGCAGGCACGCCCAAATCGGCAATCGTGCTTTCAACGGCCGACAAATCCAGCCCATGCAAATAACGCGCCGTTAAAGGATAAAGATCGGCCACGTCGAATTTCGTCGGCGCCGCACCAAAGCGGGCAACATCGAAACCCTCGATCAGCTCATCCATCGTGCTGCGCATCTCAAACGGGTCCGACGACCCAAGCCGCGCCATATGGCTTAGTAGTGCCATCGGCTGCACACCGCCCTCGCGCAGATCGCGCAACGACAACGTCCCCAAACGCTTTGACAACGCCTCACCCTGAGGGCCGGTCAACAACGAATGATGCGCAAACGCAGGCGGCTCAAACCCGAGCGCACGGATCATCTGAATTTGCGTCGCCGTGTTGGTCACATGATCCGACCCGCGCACAACATTCGTGACGCCCATGTCCGTGTCATCCACCACAGACGCCAGCGTATAAAGGAACTGGCCGTCACCACGGATCAACACAGGATCCGACACCGAAGACGCATCGATCGAGATGTCACCCAAAATGCCGTCAGTCCATTCGATCCGCTCATGGTCCAGCTTAAAGCGCCAATGTCCGTTGCCACGGTCTTCGCGCAGCTTGGCTTTTTCATCGTCAGACAGCGCCAGCATGCCGCGGTCATAAACCGGCGGCTTGTGCATATTGAGCTGCTTTTTGCGCTTCAAATCCAACTCAACCGGCGACTCAAAGCATTCGTACAACCGCCCAATATCGCGCAACTTGTCGGCCGCGTCGATATAGCGTTCAAGACGCTCAGACTGACGCTCAACTTTGTCCCATTCCAGCCCCAGCCATTCAAGATCCTGCTTGATGGCATCGACATATTCTTCTTTGCTTCTCTCGGGATCAGTGTCATCGATGCGCAGGATAAACGTCCCGCCAGCTTTGCGCGTGATCAAGTAGTTGAACAGCGCAGTCCGAAGGTTTCCAACGTGAATGTAGCCGGTCGGCGAAGGGGCAAAACGGGTGGTCGTCATAAGCTGTCTCCTGTTGCGGCGAGGCTTCTCATAAGAGACGTGAATTGTCTAGAGGCGGCTCATATTTGCACAGCTCGGACATCGCCTATGCAACCCGCCGAAAACGGGTATTGTCACCTCGGAGACCGCTGCGATCAAGATGCCACTAACCCAACCTGTCTGAGAGCCGACATAGGAAATGTAGCCTCATCGAAGGCCGCGCGGCCCTGATTGTCATCGACATCCAGAAAAGCACATTTATCGACGTCAGCAATGACCGCTCGATCCCCAATATCGCAGGCTTTAAAGACCGTATGCTCGAAACCCGCAAAGCGGTGGATGCGGTCCACGACGCTGGCATCCCCGTGATTTTTATCCAAGAAATTCACCGCGCAGATGGCATCGACATTGGCCGCGAACTCGACGGTTCTGAGGACGCGCACTGCCTACACACCGATCCCGGAACCCTGTCGCAAAAGCGGAAATGGGCTACCGCGCGGGCGACTACATCATCCCAAAGCGACGCTATTCTGCCATTTTTGGAACCGACTTTAGTATCCTGCTGCGCGGCCTGAAAGCTGAAACCCTTTTGCTAACCGGTGCTTTGACGGATGCGTGTGTCCACTACACTTTTGTCGACGCACATCAACACGACTATTTTTGCCGTGTGATCGAAGATTGCGTTGCTGGATCACCCCTTGAGGCCCATGAAGCATCCCTTCCGGCGATGGAGTACCTTCAGACCGGCGCACGCAGATCGCTGACCGAAGTTATCGACGCGCGGCGAAGCTAAGCCAAGATCACGGCCTCGTGCACACCAACGCAAGCCGCGTCAAAATCCGACCCTCTATATCGGCAATAAGAACAACGTGATCGCCGGAAACGCCACCAGCAACGCGACCCGCACGATGTCCGATCCGACAAACAGGATCACCGCCTTGTAGGTTTCAACCATCGGCGTCGATCGATCCATCGCGTTGATGATGAACAGGTTCATCCCGACGGGCGGTGTGATCAGACCGACCTCGACCACGATCAGCACGAGGATACCAAACCAGATCGCCACGTGTTCGGTTTCGATCCGGTTGGCCATACCTTTGGACATACGGATATCAAGTGCGCGCATCTGGTCTCGGGTCAGTTCTACACCGTTGGCAATTGACGCCTTGATGTTGGCCAGCATGTCCCCCGTCACCGCGTCAGGAATGATGCCTCCGTCGATGACCACCATCGCCTTCATCGCCTGCAACTCGGCCAGTGACGTCAGACTGAAATCAAGCGCTGTGACGACAGGAAAGAAGATTGGGATCGTCAGAAGGATCATCGACAGAGAATCCATCAAACAGCCAAGCAGAAGGTAGAAAATCAGGATCAGGATCAAAACGGTCCATGCGTTTAGGCCTTGGCCAACAACCCATTCAGCAATCGATTGAGGCACTTGGGTTAGGGCAAGAAAGCCGTTGTAAAACCCTGCGCCCAAAACGATGAAGAAGATCATTGCCGTGGATTTGGCCGTGACTTGGAAGCTTTCACCAAGCGATTTGAACGTCAGACCGCCATTGAAATAGGCGATCAGACCCGTGCCCAAAGCGCCAACGGCGGCCCCTTCGGTCGGGGTAAATATGCCGCCATAGATGCCACCCACAACAGACACGAACACAAGCAAGACGGGCCAAACCGCGATGATGTCCTTTAGGCGTTCCGCATAAGGGATGCGTTCGCGGGTGCCCGCAGAATCTGGGTAAATCCGCACGTAGATCGAAATCACGATGACATAGCCCAAGGCCGCCAAAATGCCCGGAACGAAGGCCGCGAGGAACAGTTTGGCGATGTTTTGTTCGGTGATGATTGCGTAGATGACCAAGACAACCGACGGCGGGATCAAGATACCCAGCGTGCCACCTGCGGCCAAGGTCGCAGTCGAGAATCCGCCCGCGTAGCCATAGCGTTTCATTTCAGGCAACGCAACGCGGCTCATGGTGGCGGCGGTTGCCAGCGACGATCCGCAGATTGCACCAAAGCCAGCACAGGCACCAACGGCGGCCATGGCGACTCCGCCTTTGCGATGGCCGAGCCAGCCTTCGGCGGCTTTGAACAGCGCTTGGCTCATCCCGCCCAAGGTCGCGAAATGCCCCATCAGCAGGAACATCGGGACGATCGACAACGAATAACTGGAAAATGTCGTGAAGCTTTCGCTTTTCAGGCGCGCAAGTGACACATCAGGGCTACCGAGCACCATCCAGAGCCCCCCAAAACCCGTCAGGAACATCGCAAGACCAATCGGCACACGCAGGAAAATCATGCCCAGAAGGACGGGGAACGACAGAACGCCAATGAGGATATCGCTCAATGCTCTGCTCCTTCTTCTTCAAGAATTTCGGCACCTGTGAAAAATTGGTAAATCCGCACCAAAGCCACGTAGACGCCAATCACAGCGGCTGAAATCGCGCCGACCAAGCTAAGCGCATAGGCCCACCAAATCGGGAATTCCAACAGAAATGTCGTCGTACCACTTTTTTGTTTGCTGAGCATGCCTTGGTAAAGCTGCAGGGCGATGATCACCAAGGCGATGGCAAAAAGAACCTCGGCCAGCGCGGTCAAAAACCGCTGCGAGCGCATGGGCATCCAGTTGGTGAACACGTCGACCACCGCATGTCCCGACGTGATTTGCGTCAGCGGCAGGAACATGAAGATGGCAAATGCTATGCCGGCCTCGACCAGTTCAAAATCGCCGGTGATCGGACCGACACCAGCGGCGACCATCCAGTCCGAAAACGCCGGCAACGACGTCTGCATCAGGTCAGAATGAAGAACACCATTCAGGGTGCGCCCAATGATCGACAGGCAAATCATGACGATCAAGATCGTCAGAACGATGCCTCCGATGATTGCCAAAAGGCGCGATAGGTTCAAAAAGAAACGATGCATGTGTGTCCACGCTTGATTAAGAAATGAGACGGGCCGTGGCACCTGCGCGCCACGGCCCTTATCGCGTTATACTAACTTCTTAGTTTGCGTAAGCCGCCATCGAAGCGTTCACCGTGTCAATCAGGCCTTGGCCATCGATGCCTTTGCCGTCCATTTCAGTGATCCAGCCTTTGATGATCGGGTTAACGGCTTCGCCCCACTCGGCGGCAGCTTCCTCGGACACTGTGAAGATGTTGTTGCCAAGCTCGACGGCAAGGGCGCGTGCAGGTGCGTCCGCGTCCTCCATCGTGCCACCAGCGAAGACCGAGAAATCATGTCCCGAAGCAGCTTCGATTGCAGCCTGAGCGTCAGCATCCAAGCTGTTCCAGCTATCGAGGTTCATCGACAGCACGAACGACAGAACATAAAGCGCAGGTCCGTCAAATTCGGTGTGGTTTTCAACCAGCTCTGGCACCTTAAGGGTCTTGGTCACTTCCCAAGGGATTGTCGTCCCGTCGATCACGCCTTTTGAAAGCGCTTCAGGCAATGCCGGTACGGGCATACCGACCGGAGTCGCGCCTGCAGCCTCAAGAAGCTGGTTCACCATACGAGAGCCACCGCGGATTTTCATGCCTTCAAGGTCTGACGGCACTTCAACCGGATCAGCCGTGTGGAACATGCCGGGTCCGTGAACCCAGGTGCCAAGAACTTTGACGTCCTTGAATTCGGTGTCCATCAACTGGCTTTCCGTCAGGTTCCAAAGCGCGCTTGAAGCGGCGCGGGCGTCGTCAACCATGAACGGCAATTCCATCACTTCTGTCGAAGGGAACCGGCCGGGCGTGTAGCCAAGAACCGTCCATGACAGATCGGTAATCCCGTCGAGAACCTGGTCAAACAACTCGGGTGGGGCACCACCAAGCGCCATTGCGCCGAAATGTTCGATGGCAATGCGTCCGTTCGAGTTCGCCTCGACTTGGTCAATCCATGGCTGGATAATCTGGCCTGGAATTGTTGCCGGCAAGGGCAGGAAGCCGTGCATTTTTAGGTTATACTCAGCAGCAAAAGCCGTGCTGGCGGCTGTGAGTGCAAGTGCGCTGGCACCTAGCAGTCCCAGAATTGTTCTACGTTTGGTCATTATCGTCCTCCCAGAGATCGAGCATCAAAATCGCTTTTGATTCATGACTCCATTCATGGATCAGGAATTGTAACAATCAAGCGGAAATAATGAACTAGAAGGTGTTTTTTTGACGTCGCATTACCCACGCTCTAGCAGGAACGTTGATCCGACGACTGGTCCGATACAGTCTTCAACCGCCCTTAAGCTGTTGAATTAAAAACACTTCACTGTCCGGCTTTACCCGTTCGGTCAGGCCACTGGCGATGACTTTACCGTCGACTGCGACAGAAACGCCGGCCTCTATAATATCTTCGAGTTCTGGATAAAGTCTGGCGAGGCCCTCAAGAACCTCGCCGACGTTTTTAGCCTCAACCTCGACCGTCACTACGCCGTCGGTAAAACGGCGCAGACCGGACCAGAGATTTACCTCAACCATCCGATTGCGCTTTCAGGGCTTTCAGAATTTTAGGCGGCGACATTGGCAACGATGTCATGCGGATACCAACCGCGCCCGAGACCGCATTTGCGATCGCAGCCAGAGGCGGGCAGATGCCGGTTTCGCCAACACCGCGCACACCAAAGGGGTGACCGGGGTTTGGCACTTCGACGATGACCGTGTCGATCATTGGCAGGTCCGAGGCGACAGGGATGCGATAATCAAGGAACACCGTGTTTTGCAAACGCCCGTCTTCGCCGTAGACGTATTCTTCGTTCAGCGCCCAGCCGATGCCTTGCGCAGCACCCCCTTGGAATTGGCCCTCGACGTAAGTGGGGTGAATGGCCTTTCCAGCATCCTGAATAACGGTGTAGCGATCCACCGACGTTTTGCCAGTTTCGCGATCGACATGCGCATCTACGATATGGACACCAAACGATACCCCAGCGCCTTCGGGCGTTGCCTCATAGTGGCCCGAGATCGGACCCCCGGTGCGTCCCATCCGTCGCGTGATTTCCTTTAGCGGCATCGGGTCAAACTGACCTGCATTTGGGCCGGCGGGCTTTGCGCAGCCGTCTTCCCAAACAACGGCGTCCGGATCAATGCCCCACTTCTGGGCCGCCCTGTCGCAGAGCTTTGCCACGGCATCCTTAGCCGCGTTGATCGTCGCTAGCCCTGACGCATAGGTCACACGACTTCCGTGGCTGACGTCGTTGTAGCCAAGCGTCGCGGTGTCCGCGACGGTGACGCGAATGTTTTCGTACTCGATGCCCAAAACCTCGGCAGCCATCAGCGCCATGGATGCACGCGATCCGCCGATATCAGGCGTGCCGACGGAAATCTGCGCCGTGCCGTCTTCGGACAGCGCCAATGACACCGACGTTTCGCCGCCGTGGTTGAACCAGAACCCAGCGGCGACCCCGCGCCCTTCGCTTTCACGCAGCGGCGCTTTCATGTGGGGATGCGCTTGTGCGGCCTCAAGACATTCGACCAAGCCGATGCGATCCCACGTTGGACCGTAAGCGGCCTTAGTGCCTTCGCGAGACGCATTCTTCAAACGCGTTTCAATCGGGTCTAAATCAAGCGATTTGCACAATTCATCCACAACGGATTCAACCGCAAAGGCCGCCATGGGCGATCCCGGTGCGCGGTATGCGGCCTGTTTTGGACGGTTGGCCATAACCTCATAGCCCTCAATCGAGACGGCGCTCAGGTTGTAGGGCGCGAACGAGCATTCAGCCGCCATGCCAGCAGGGGCGTCGGGAAACGCCCCGCCCTGAAGACGGAAAACGCCTTTGCCAGCGGTGATCCGGCCATCTTTGGTCATGCCGATTTTGATGTCCATCGACGCTGACGACGTTGGGCCGGTTGCGCGCAATATCTCGGACCGGCTCATGACCATTTTGACTGGGCGGTTCGCTTTGCGCGACAGGGCCAAGGCGACGGGTTCAAGGAAAACCGTGGTCTTGCCCCCAAAACCGCCACCAATTTCCGAGGCCGTCACCCGCAACTGGCTGGTATCAATGCCAACCAAGGCCGCACAGGTTTTCTGCACGATGAAGTGGCCTTGGGTGCAGCACCAAAGGTCTCCCTTACCGTCAGCGCCAAGTGTCGCCAAAGCCGCATGAGGTTCGATATAGCCCTGATGCGCGGCTTCAGTTGTGAAGTGGCGCTCAATGATCAGATCGGCCTCGGCAAATCCGGCCGCCATGTCGCCGTGGCCACCTTGGTAGTAGTTGACGACGTTGGGGTGCATGCCCTCTGGCACCAGCTTGGATTGCTGACCAGCGCGAATAATCGGCGCGTCGGGTTCCATTGCTTTATCGACGTCGGTCACATGGGGCAAGATTTCATATTCGACCTCAACCAGCTTGACCGCATCGCGCGCGATCAATGCCGACGTCGCCGCAATCGCACAGAGGGCGTGACCGTCATACAGCGCAGTGTCGCCTGCCATGACGTTTTCAAGGACATTCCATTCTTCGCCCGTCAGACCCGTCGCAAAGTCATCACGCGTCACAACGGCTTTAACGCCTGCCAAAGCCTCAGCCTTTGAGGTGTCGATTTTGACGATCCGCGCATGAGCATGGGGCGAACGCACAATTGCGCCGTGCAGCATTCCGGGGGCGGACGCATCCGCGCCAAACTTCGCGCGGCCCGTCACCTTGTCCAACCCGTCGGGGCGGTCAACGCGCGTGCCGACGTGGGTGTAAGACGTCCGGCCTTCGTAGCTTTCGCCGGTTTCAGTTTTATCCAAGGCCATTATGACGCCTCCCGCATGTCTGCTGCTGTGTCCATCACGGCGCGAATGATCTTGTCGTAACCCGTGCACCGGCAGAGGTTGCCTGCAAGCCAATAGCGCACCTGTTCCTCGGTTGGGTCGGGTTCCCGTTCAAGTAGGTTCTTGGCTGCAATCAGGATACCCGGCGTGCAGATACCGCATTGAAGGGCCGCATATTCGATGAACTTCTTCTGCAACGGGTGCAGCGTTTCGCCAGTAGCGATGCCTTCGACGGTTGCGATCTCTTTGCCCTCAGCCTCGGCCCCGAGCATGAGGCACGAACAGACCAAACGGCCATCGACCGTGATCGAACAGGCGCCACAATCGCCGGTGCCGCAGCCTTCTTTGGCGCCGGTCAGGTTAAGGTGGTCGCGCAGAACGTCGAGAACGGTTTCGCGGGGTTCACAAAGAAATTCGACGTCGTCGCCGTTTACTTTGGTGGTTACGTGAATCTTGCTCATACCGCTTCCCCTTTCGCACGGGCGTAGGCGATTTTCGCCGCGCGTTTTGCCAACACACCAGCGACGTCGACACGAAATTCTATCGTACCGCGTTTATCATTAATCGGGTTACAGGCCGCTTGGGCCGCTGTTGCCAGCCCATCAAGGGCGGCGTCGTCAAGCGTCGTGCCAAGGATTGCAGCCGCGGCATCTTCAACCAAAACCACCGTCGGGGCGACCGCCCCAAGTACCACACGGGCCTCGGTGATAACGTCCCCATCCAAACGCAGGTTCACGGCGCATCCAACAACGGCGATGTCCATTTCGGTGCGCGGGATAAACCGCAGATAGGCATCACCCGCGTTGGCCCCACATGCAGGCACGTGGATTGCCGTGACCACATCGCCCTTTTCCAGAACGGTGCGACCCGGGCCGGTCGGAATATCCGCCACCGCGATCTTGCGTTCGCCATTTGGTCCCATCACTGTCACCGACATGCCCGCCGCAATTTGCGCTGGCACGCTGTCAGCCGCAGGAGAGCCATTGCACAGATTGCCAACCAACGTGGCGCGGCCCTGCACTTGGGTCGACCCGATCAGGTCCATCGCCTCGACCAGGCCGGGCCAGTCTTTGCTAAGACCCGCATGCTCCGACATTTCCGCACCCGTGACAGCAACGCCGATTGTCCAGCTGCCGTCTGCGTTTTGCGTGATGTCCGAAACGCCGTCGATCTTTTTGACGTCAATCAGATCGTCCGGCGTCACCAAATCCGCGCGCAATTGAACCAAAACGTCAGTGCCGCCGGCCAAAAACCGTGTAACACCTGAGGCACCAGCCGCAATCGCCGAAGCATCCGCAAAGCTGGCAGGTTGATGAAATTTCATGACTATTCCCCGATCATTTTTGGCATCTACACCAAAGAGTCCAGATGACCATATTCCTCCGTCTCCAAAAGTCTATCCCAATCGCTCGAATAATTTGATCAAATCACTGTTTGCGCAAAGCCCCAAGGTGCAGACGCTTTGAATAGTCGCGATAGCGCTTGCATCCCAGCGCAAGTTTGCCAGAACTTATTGCACCACAATAACCGAGGGCCAAATGCTGAAATCCGCAGACTTACTACTCGCCGTTCGGGCAAAATTTGCCCATGTCGATACCTGCCCGTTGGCCGGGGACAGGATATTCTTTGAAAACGCTGGCGGAGCGTTGACGTTAAAATCGGTGGTCGAAACAACCGCCAAATTCGCCGCGATACCCGACAACCAAGGTCGCGACAATCCGATGTCAAAAGAGCTTAACCGCGTCATTGCGCAAGGCCGCGATGATGCGCGGGTGTTCCTGAACGCCCCAACGGGTGAGATCTTCTTTGGCGAAAGCGGCACCGAGATGTTGTTTCGCCTGATCCGCAACGCCGCTACGTCAACGCCTGACGGCGGCGCGATCCTCAGCAGTACGCTTGAACATCCAGCGTCGCTAAGTGCCTGCGCCCATTGGGCAAAGCAGACGGGCCGCGATCATATTGTGGTGGCCCATGACGCTGAAACCGGAACCGTGACGGCAGGCGCTTACAAAGCGGCGCTTCGATCTGATCTGCGCGTTGCAACGATTATACACACCTCGCCCGTGTCTGGCATAGGGGTTGATGTGGCGACCGTCGCCGGCGAAATCCGTAAGGTGGCACCCGAATGTCTGATCATTGTCGATGGCATTCAGCACGCCGCCCACGGTCACATCGACATCCAAAGCTACGGGATCGATGGCTACGCGATTTCACCCTACAAAATGTTCTCGCGTCACGGATACGGCATGGCGTGGGCGTCGGATCGCCTTACGGCCCTGCCCCATGAAAACCTGACTGGCGGACCGCAAACAGCGTGGGAGCTTGGCACCCGAGACACGGGTGCCTATGCAACACTGTCCGACGTGGTGGCTTATTTCGAATGGCTTGGCGGGCAGATCGACCCAAAGGCGGATCGTCGCCAAAAGATCGAGGCCGCCGCCAAAGCCATCCACAACCATGAGAAAGACCTGACGGACACCATGGTCCACGGCACAGGCAATCACACCGGGCTCAAAAACATGGCCGGTGTCCACATCATCGGCGGCACCGACAACCCAGCGCGGGAAGGCTTGGTGTCCTGTTGGCTTGACGGGATGCAATCGACCGACCTTGTGTCCGCCCTACGCGACCGAGGAATTCGCGTGCACGCGCGCAAGGACGACCATTATTCAGGCGGCGTACTGACCCCGCTTGGGCGGGACAATTGCATCCGCGTGTCTCTCTGCCATTACAACTCCGAAGACGAGGTGACCCGTTTCCTTGACGCAATGGCAGAAATCGCTGGGTGATCAGTCCTTAAGGTACTGGAACTTCGCAACCCGTTCGAGCGCGATTTCGCGCAACATGCTAAGGTCGATTTCCGGCACAAGATACGTCGCGCCTGCCTTGGCGGCGATATCAATCGACTTTTGATCGCGCGACAGGAACCCAGCTGGCACACCTGCGGCAACGATCCGGCGCACGCCGTCTGCGATGGCGTCTAGAACTGCGGGGGCCGTAAGTTGGCCGGGGTAACCAAGGCTCATCGCCAAATCGGCGGGACCGATAAAGATGCCATCCACGCCATCAACGGCGGCTATTTCTTCGATGTTGTCCAACGCCTCTTGGGATTCGACCTGAACGATCAGGCAAATCTCGTCGCGCGCACGGGTGAAATAGTTGGGGATCGCCCCGAACATCGTGGCGCGGGTGGCACCAGCGACCCCGCGAAAGCCGTCGGGCGCATAGGCGACAGCCTGCGCCGCTTGGCGGGCCTCGTCCGCGTTTTGAACGTAAGGAATGACAAAGCTTTGAACGCCGGCATCCAGCAATCGCTTCAGAAATATCGGATCGTTTGACGGCGGGCGCACGATGGCCGAAACATCCGACCCCTTCATCGCCTGAAGGGCCTGCACAACGGAATGGATGTCGTGCGTGGTGTGTTCGCAATCGATTGTTATGGCATTAAACCCCGTGTGGGCTAGCATCTCGGTGGCAACAGTATCGCGCGACGTGACCCAAAGACCGATCTGGCGTTGACCTGCTAACAGGGCGGCTTTGAACTTGTTCTTTGGCAAGTCGGGCATAGGGTGCGATCCTGTTGAATGCGTCATGTTTCGCGAATACGCTGCCCCAATAAGACAGGGAAGTAAATATTCGATGGCCCGTCGCTGCGAGCATTGCTTGAAACTCGCAGGGGCATCCTCTATCCCGTAAGGACTAGGCAAATTGGTTTCACGATGATCCAGTATTCATTAAAATGCGAAAATGAGCACGGCTTTGACAGCTGGTTTCAATCCGCGTCTGCGTTTGAAAAACTGCAGACTGCGGGCATGGTGACTTGCGCGATCTGTGGATCGGCCAAGGTTAAAAAATCGATCATGGCGCCTCGGGTTTCGACGTCTCGAAGCAAGGTTGCACCGGTCGAGGACGACCCAAAAACCGCCCCAGTGCCGTCGCTGACAAAACCTGCAAACCCCGCCGAACAGGCCATCGCTGATATGCGCAAACAGGTTGAAAAAAACTCAACCTATGTCGGCAATGATTTCGCAGCCGAGGCCCGTGCCATGCACGAGGGCGAAACCCCCGAGCGTCAGATCCACGGCGAGGCCAAGCCCGCCGAAGCCAAGAAGTTGGTCGAGGACGGCATTCCCGTCGTCCCGCTTCCGTTCATGTCCAACCGTAAGACGAATTGAGGCCACAATGCGCATCTTAATCACAGGCGCCAATCGCGGCATCGGACTTGCTTTGGCGGATAGCTATCGCGACGCTGGCCATGACGTGATCGCGACGGCGCGCAACAGCGAAGGTCTGGTGCGCTGTGATGTCTCTGATGTGACTTCGGTTCGTGGCATGGCCGCCGAGATTGGCGATGCCCCCATTGACCTGTTGATCTGCAACGCAGGTGTTTTGCGCGACATGGACGCGACGATTGGCAACGGGTTCGCCGCCAAAGATTGGGCCGACACCTTCGCCGTAAACGTCACAGGGGTTTTCCTGACGATCGAGGCGCTTTTGCCCAACCTGCGCGCTGCGGGCGGCAAGATCGCCATCATCTCATCGCAGTTGGCCAGCCAAAACCTTGCGACAGGTGGCCGCTATATTTACCGAGCATCCAAAGCTGCGGCGTTAAACTTGGGTCGTAACCTGTCTTGTGACCTCAAACCCGATGGCATCGCCGTGGGCATTTACCACCCCTGCTGGGTCTCGACGGACATGGGCGGATCAGACGCGGATATTGGTGTGGACCAGGCAGTCTCGGGGCTTGTCACCCGCTTTGCCGAACTTTCGCTAGACACGACGGGTTGCTTTCGCACCTATTCTGGCGAAGATCACCCCTATTGATCCCATTTCAGCCTGCGAGGCGTTTTAGTGTCTGATATTCTTATTCTCGTTGTTGCCGCATTTGCGGGCGGCATTCTGAACACCATCGCAGGCGGCGGCACGTTTCTGACCTTTCCCGCACTGGTCTTTGTTGGCGTGCCCCCTGTGATGGCGAATGCCACTGCGACCTTCATGGCGTTGCCGGGGTATCTGGCTGGCGCGGCTGGGTTTTCCGGTGAAATGAAGGCTTGGGGCAAACGCTCAATGATCCGGCTGACGATCATTGCGGCAATTGGCGGATGCGCTGGCGCGATCCTGCTTAGCGTGTCCTCAAACGAGGCGTTCTCGACCTTTGTGCCGTTTCTATTGCTGGCCGCAACGCTGATTTTCACCTTTGGCGATCGCATTCGAAGCTGGGCGGCGTCCTATAGCCGCGACGTCAAACCCGAAGGGGCCTTTGGAATTTTCGTGGTCGCGCTCTACGGTGGCTATTTCAACGGCGGGCTTGGCATTGTGTTTCTGGCTTTGTTCACGATGTGGGGGATGACGAACATCCACCTGATGAACGGGCTTAAGCTTTGGGCCAGCGGCACCATTGCTGTGATCTCGTTCTTCGTGTTTGCCAAAAGCGGGCTTCTCGACTGGGAAAAGGCGCTCATTATGATGGTTGCAGGCACGGCTGGTGGCTATCTTGGGGCCCCGCTGGCAAGGTCGTTGCCGATCAACCGCGTCAAGCAGTTCATATCGCTTGTGGGCTTCACCATGACGGTCGTGTTCTTCGTGCGTCTGGTTTACTAACGCGCCCTCGGGGTTGCCCCAAAGACATAGGCGAACCGGCCCAGCCGTTCAGAAATGAGGGCAAGGCCAATCGACAGTGCGAAGGTCATCACGATGATCAAGCCCAGCTCGATCGGCCAATAGGTCTGGCTGGACGCAGCTATGCCAATACCGACCATCGTGATTGGCATGTGGAAAACGTAGAGCGGGAAAACCAGCCGATTGAGACGCGCGATCCTTGCACTGGGATGATTGAGGACCCGTGACGCCAATCCAAACAGCCCCATCCCCCAGATAAGGGCGTTCACAGGCCGCACCGCGTGCCACGCGAGATAGGTGAAACTGGAATAGAGGTCTGAAAGCGACGCATGACTCTCAAGCACCTCATAGTACCCAAGTTGAAAGGTCAGGGTCAGCGGATAGCTGGCAGTGCCTGACAGCAACAGAACCCACCACCACCGTGCCATCCAATCCAGTGCTTTGGCGGCATTCGCCCCGATCCAAAGCCCCAGCACAAAGCCCATGAAGTTATAGAGATCGTCTCCGTGTAGGCCAATTGCGCCTTCGGCAAGCGGCTCAAGCAGGGCGTTGATCGCCAACATCGCAGCCGACAGCCCAACCACAAACCAGTTCATCGACGTGCCATGGTAGCCCAATAAACGGGGATGCCTTAGCAGAGGTATGCAGATCAGCGTGTAGATCAATAGGTTCCTGAGAAACCACAGATGCCAGAAGTCTATAAACTCAACCGCGCGCCAACCTGTTTCGCCGCCGGAAAAGCCAAAGAACGACGTGGCGGGCAACAGTCCGGCCCAAATGACGATCAACGCAAAGACGCACCACGTGATCAAGGGCAGCCCAAGGCGATGCAGTCGGGATTTCGCAAACTGCAGGCCGGCACCCTTGCGCGATGCGAACCACGTGCCGACGCCCGAAATCATGAACAACGCGAAGATGCGCCAGCTGTGGCTCCAATCCAGCAGCAATTCCAGCCAGACCCCGCCAAAAACATCGTTGGCAAAGCCGTAAACATCAGGGCCGTAGGATACGAATCCCAAGGCGGCGTGGTAGGGCACCAAAAGGCCAAACAGAATTAGCCGCAGCCAGTCGAGTTCATATCTGCGCATCACAAAGTCCACCAATACAGCATTCAGCCCAAACTGTGGTTTTTGGGCTGGAATTCAAGGGCTGATTTCAGCGCCTCTCTTGCCCTTACGCGGCGACACGCGTAAACCGCCGCGCAACGTGAACTGCAGGATAAAACCATGCCTACGCTGGTGATGAAATTTGGTGGCACCTCTGTTGCCACACTCGACCGCATCCGCCGCGCCGCAAAACGTGTCGGCGTTGAGGTGTCAAAAGGCCATGACGTGATTGTCATCGTGTCGGCGATGTCGGGCGAAACGAACAAGCTTGTGGGCTACGTGAACGAGACGTCTCCGCTTTATGACGCGCGCGAATATGATGCGATTGTGTCGGCTGGTGAAAACGTGACGGCGGGCCTGATGGCGCTGACTTTGCAAGAAATGGACGTCCCTGCGCGCAGTTGGCAAGGCTGGCAAGTGCCGGTCAAAACCAACGACGCCCACGCAGCCGCGCGGATCGAAGAAATCCCGACCGATAACATCAACGCCAAATTCGGCGAGGGAATGCGTGTCGCCGTGGTCGCTGGTTTCCAAGGCATCGGCCCTGATGGGCGCATCACCACGCTTGGACGCGGCGGATCAGACACGACAGCGGTTGCGTTTGCGGCGGCCTTTGACGCGATACGCTGCGATATTTACACAGACGTTGACGGGGTTTACACAACTGACCCCCGCATCACCGACAAAGCCCGCAAGCTGGACAAGATCAGCTTTGAAGAAATGCTGGAACTTGCGTCGCTTGGTGCCAAAGTCCTGCAAACGCGGTCGGTCGAACTGGCCATGCGCTACAAAGTCAAACTGCGCGTCTTATCAAGTTTTGAAGAACAATCAGACGACGCCGGAACGCTTGTCTGCCCCGAGGAGGAAGTCATGGAAAACCGTCCCGTATCAGGTGTCGCCTATAGCCGCGACGAAGCGAAAATGACCTTGGTTTCGGTCGCTGACCGTCCCGGCATCGCAGCCGCGATCTTTGGACCTCTGTCCGAGGCCGGCGTCAACGTGGATATGATCATTCAGAACATCGCCGAGGAAGGTCGCACCGACATGACGTTCTCGTGCCCGACCGATCAGGTAAAACGCGCCGAAAAAGCCCTGAACGACGCTAAGGAAGCTGGCGAGATCAACTATCACGATCTTGTGGCCGACACGAATGTCGCCAAGATTTCAGCCGTCGGAATCGGCATGCGCTCGCAATCTGGTGTTGCCGCCAAAATGTTCAAAACGCTGTCGGACGAGGGCGTGAACATTAAGGTCATCGCAACATCCGAGATCAAGATCAGCGTTCTGGTCGATCGCAAATATATGGAACTGGCCGTCCAGGCGCTGCACGATGCGTTTGAGTTGGAAAAAGCCTAAAAAATATTTGGCGGGCTGGCGACGGAAATTCTACCGTCCTTCGTACTAGTACTATCGGGCCTGATTTGGACCCGATGGAAAAGGCTTTACGGAGACCGCCCCTTATGACCTTCAAAATTTTAACCGTGGGCGCATTGTGCGCGTCCAGTGCCTTTGCCGCGCCTGTTTCGGCGCAAACACAGTCCACCGCCGAGGCGATCGCCGCCCTTGTCTGGGCCGACAACATCACCATCACAATGTCGGACGGATCGTTCCAGTATCAGTCGGATGGTATCCCTGATCACGCATTGCCGGACCAGTACGTCGTGCCTAAGGATGGCAACATGCCACCGTTTGGCGGCGATGGCATAGACTCGTTCGACGTTGTTGATACGCAGGACTGGTTGCAAGCAAGCAGCATCGACGTCACCATACCGACGACTCCGGTCGTGGCCGCCAGCAACACCGACACCCCGCTTGGAATTATCGGCGTCATGGTCTCGGGCGCGCGGTTGTTCAACGACTATGAGGATATGCAGCGTCAAAGCCCTGCGATTGATGACAACGTCATCGTCGGCGACGCGCAGTTTCTTGACACATGCGACGGCCATGCGCTGCAATCGGGCATGGATTATCACTACCACGGCGTGCCCTATTGCATCACCGATGTACGTGACACCGCCGACAGCCACTCGACCATGATCGGCGTGCTGATGGACGGCTTTCCGGTCTACGGGCGTCAAGGCGCCGACGGCAAGATCATGACCAACGAAGAACTCGACGCGTGTAGCGGCCATATCGAGGCGACACCTGAATTCCCCGAGGGTATCTACCACTACCACCTGACGTCGGACGCCGCGCCCTACTCGATCGACTGCTTCCACGGAGAAGTCGACATGACGGCTTTGATGAAGGAGTCGCCATTTGCCGGTGGACCGGGCGGTCAACGACCTGACTTTGCAGCCATCGCAAGCGATCTTGGTGTGTCGGAACATGACCTGGTCGACGCACTTGGGGCCTCAATGCCTCCGAATCTCCAACTTGCTGCAAAAGCGCTTGGCATTTCGTTTGAAACACTTCTGGCGGCGATGCCTCCACCCCCAAATGGTGGTCCAGCTCCGCAATAAACAACATTTCAAGACGGCCCTTCCCCTGTAGCGGGGTGGGGCCATATTCAGTAAAAACCGCCCAAACATGCAGCTTTCGCTTACCCTTTTTCCCGCCGTCCCGTGTTTCCGGTTCACATTGACGTCTCACATCGCCTATAGGTTTGAGCAAGAGAAGGTGGACACAATGGCCGAAGGTTTCGAAACAGAAAGCCGCAAACTTCTTGGCCGCCTTCGTGATACGATGGCGACCGAAGCGGCTGGGCAAGAGCGTCTGGATCACATCACGCATATCATCGCAGATTCGATGGGATCCGAGGTGTGCTCGATCTATCTGTTCCGCGATGGCGAAACGCTTGAACTATGCGCGACCGAAGGCCTAAACGCCGAGGCCGTGCACCAAACCCGCATGCGTCTTGGTGAAGGGCTGGTTGGTCGGGTGGCCAAACGCGGCACCACGATAAACACCGCAGACGCCCCGTCGGCCCCTGGTTTTCGCTACATGGCCGAAACGGGCGAGGAGATTTATTCGTCGTTCCTCGGGGTTCCGATCCAACGTCTCGGCGATGTTCTCGGGGTTTTGGTGGTTCAATCCAAAACCGCCCGCGAGTTTTCGGCGGACGAAATCTACGGTCTTGAGGTCGTGGCCATGGTCATCGCTGAAATGACCGAGCTGGGTAAATTCGTCGGCGAAGGTGCGGCCCTGTCTGCGCGCCACCAGCATCAGGTCGAATTCCAGTGTACCACCGCCCAAGAAGGCGCGTCACAGGGGCACGTGTGGTTACACGAACCGCGCGTCGTTGTCACAAACCCGATTGCAGATGATCCGCACCGTGAATTTGAACGCCTGCATGAAGCGGTTGATACCTTGCGTGTTTCCGTGGATGAGATGCTGGATCTTGCGGCGTCAAATGGGGACAACGAGCAGCTGCAAGTTCTCGAAGCTTACCGCATGTTCGCAAATTCCAAAGGTTGGATGCGCCGCATCGAAGAAGACATCAGCCGTGGCCTATCGGCCGAAGCCGCTGTCGAAAAAGAACAATCCAAAGCCCGCGCCCGCATGTCGAGCGTATCTGACCCCTATCTGCGCGAACGATTGCATGATTTGGACGATCTCTCAAACCGATTGCTGCGTATACTGACTGGTCAAGGGCAGGAAACTGGCGCTGAGATGCCCCACGACCCGATCCTTATTGCCCGCAACATTGGTCCTGCGGAATTGCTGGACTACGGCAACAAATTGCGCGGCATCGTGCTTGAAGAAGGATCCGTCGGCAGCCACGCCGCGATCGTTGCCCGAGCCTTGGCGATCCCCTTGGTCATCCACGCAAAAAAGATCACAACCGAAGCGCTGAACGGCGACGCCATTCTTGTCGACGGAGACGAGGGCACCGTGCATCTGCGCCCCGACGATTCCGTCGTGTCTGCCTTTCGTGACAAGCTGGCGATGCAGGCCCAGGCACAGGAACGCTACACATCAATCCGCGACAAACGTGCGACGTCGCTTGACGGCGAAACAGTCACGCTGATGATGAACGCCGGCCTGTTGGCCGACCTGCCAAGCCTCACAAGCTCGGGTGCCGAAGGGGTTGGCCTGTTTCGAACCGAGCTGCAGTTTCTAGTGCAAAACAAAATGCCCAGACGCGGTGAACTAAGCGCGCAATACGAACGGGTTGTAAAAGCCGCGGGTGATCAACGTGTGGTCTTTCGCACTTTGGATATCGGGTCCGACAAAGTCTTGCCCTATATGAAAACCATTGATGAACCCAATCCCGCGCTTGGATGGCGCGCGATCCGTGTGGGCTTGGACAAACCCGGCGTTCTTCGCATGCAGTTGCAGGCACTGATCCGCGCCACGAACGGCGGGCCGCTATCGGTCATGTTCCCGTTCATCGCGCAACTGTCTGAATTCACCGCTGCCCGCGCCGAAGTCGACAAAGCCATGCAACGCGAGCACAAGCTTGGCAATCCTTTGCCATCGTCTCTGGAAGTTGGGGCAATGCTGGAAACACCGTCCCTCGCTTTCGCGTCCAAGAAGTTCTTCGATGACGTTCAGTTCCTGTCGATTGGCGGCAACGACCTAAAGCAATTCTTCTTTGCGGCAGATCGTGAAAACGAAATGGTTCGTCGCCGCTACGACACGCTGAACGTCTCGTTCCTCAGCTTCCTCGAAAGCATCCTGGAGCGCTGTTCAGACACGCAGACCCCTCTTAGCTTTTGCGGAGAAGACGCAGGCCGCCCTATCGAAGCGCTCTGTCTGGCGGCGATCGGGTTTCGCACCTTGTCGATGCGCCCTGCAAGCATCGGACCCGTCAAAAGCCTGATCCGACGGACAAATCTGGCAGCCCTGCGCCAAGTCATTTGGGCCGCACGTCATCGCGGCGAACAATCCGTGCGCCCTGCGGTCATGGAATTTCTGCGCACCCAGCCTTAAGCCATTCGCGATTCTAGTTTCTGGGTTAAAAGCGCAATGGGCTGGTCTGTTTCAATCGCCAGTCGGCGTAACCCAAAATGCACATGCGCAATTTCGCGGTAGTATTTCGCGTAGATCGAATTGATCGACGCCCCTGCGACGGCCCCCATAACGGGCAAAGCTTGGGCCGCGACTTTTCGGCCAAAGACCAGCGCCAATTTCGGCGCAACCTGCGTCGCGAGCGCCTGAAGCGTCGGACCGCTGACAGCCATGCGGGTGGCCATAAAAGCAAGATCAGAATCCTCGCTGTTCAACGGACCGTTGGATGCAAATATGCGCACGGAATCGAACCGCACATTGTCGGCCTTAGGGTCAAAGCCTTCAGACTTCGCCGCCGCTTGGATTGATCGTAGAAACAGCGTCGTCGTCAGCGGCAATTCAGCCAAAGCGGTTCCAATCCCCCCGACGCCACCAACGGCCCCCATGGCGGCCGCAACCAAACGCGTTAGCCGCGCGTCTTCGTCGGGCAAGACCCGATGCGACAGATCGGCGGCCTTAATCGCCGTTTGCAGCGCTTTTTCAGTTGCGGTATGTAACCCTTGCTGCGCCCCTTTGGGGATGTAGTCCGCCAACCCATCGGCCTTTTGACCCAGTTTCGACATGAACGCCATGCCCGGGCCAGTGGCATTTCGATAGCGCACAACGAGCCGATCCAATGTCTCGGACTCGTCAACGGTCTTCAGCTCAGGTGGGTGAATAATCTCTATCATGTGCGCTCCCTTCCCTGATAAATCGGGACTGAACGACTGGATTTCAACGCGTCGCCGCAGATTTTTGCACCACAACCCCTTTGCACTCGGCCCATGCGCCCGCCTGCAATTCATATCCGAGCACACGATCTGGGTTTGTCGGCGGTGGCATCCGCACGCCCTCAAGCCGCGTAAAGCCGAACCGATTGTAATATGGTGCATCCCCAACAAGTAAAACCCGCGCCCATCCCGAAGACTTGGCGATCTCAAGGCTGCCGCGCATCAGCAATGCGCCCAGACCCTCGGCTTGACGGGTTGGATGCACAGCAATCGGTCCCAGCAACAACGCCGCCTGCCCGCCAATGTCCACCGGCCAAAACCGAATGGCACCGGCTAGAATACCATCGCGGTCGCGCGCAACCAACGAAAGCTCTAACACCGGATCAACCCCGTCGCGTAAACGATACGACGACAAGGCCTCGCGCCCGGGCGCAAAGCAAAGATCATAGAGCGCCTCGACCTCCCACCAGTCGTCCGGCGTTTCCTGTGTCAGTTCAAACATGTGTGCTCGTTTTTCCCTTCGGGGTGGAAACGCCTCTAACATGACGATAGGTCTGACGTAAACCAAGAGGGAAAAGCTTTGTTTTATCAACCCCAAGACGGCCACGGCCTGCCCCACAACCCGTTCAACGCTTTGATCGTGCCGCGCCCCATTGGCTGGATCTCAACGCGCGACGCCGCGGGCCACGACAACCTTGCCCCCTACAGCTTTTTCAACGGCGTGGCCTACACCCCGCCCCAAGTGATGTTCTCGACGACTGGCAGTAAACCCGACCGCGACCGCGCGAAAGACAGCGCGACGATCATTCAAGAAACCGGCGTTTTCTGTGTGAACGTCGTAAGTCACGCCCTGACTGATGCGATGAACACAACAAGCCAAGGCTTCCCCGCCGACTTCGACGAATTTGAAATGGCCGAACTGGAAAAGGCCGAATGCGAAACCATCAACTGCGCGCGCGTCGCGGCCACACCTGCCGCAATGGAATGCAAACTGACCAAGGTCGTCTCACTTCCAGGCGCCGCAAACACCGTGATCTTTGGCGAAGTCACAGGCATCTTCATTGCAGACGATTGCATGACCGATGGCAAACTCGACATCACCAAATACAAACCCTTGTCGAGACTTGGCTACCGTGACTACGCCACCATCGAACAGGCCTTCACGCTCACCCGCCCAGACGACTGATCACGCGGCCCAAAGGCGAAACGTACCGCCCCTGCTTTATCTTGCCAAAAATACCTCGGGGGGTCCAAGGGGGGCAGGGCCCCCCCCCCCCCCCCCCTTTTCTTTGGCCCTAATGGCCGCCCAAAATACCGGTGCGAACGTCATAATCCGTCGCAATTTCATAGTCAGGATCATCATCGCTATCGATCATCAAATGGCCCGCTTTAGACAGCAACTTGTGACAATCTCGGCTTAGGTGACGCAAACGCAACGTCTTGCCCGCCGCTTCATATCTTCCCGCAACCGCTTCGATGGCTTGCAGTGCGGATTGGTCAACCACACGGCTACCCGCAAAGTCTGCAATGACAAAATTCGGATCGTCGTCAATGTGGAACAGCTCAATAAACCCGTCGGTTGACCCAAAGAACAAGGGCCCCTGAATTTCGTAAACCTTCGCGCCTTCTTCGGTGTGCGACATCCGCTCGATCGCGTGAATACGACGGGCGTTGTTCCAAGCATAGGCAAGCGCTGAAACGATCACGCCCACAACCACAGCGACGGCCAGGTCCGAATACACGGTCACGCCGGTCACCAGCAAGATGACGAAAGCATCGGTCAACGGCACTTTAGTCAAAATGCGGATCGAGTTCCAAGCGAACGTCCCGATCACCACCATGAACATCACGCCAACAAGCGCGGCAAGCGGGATTTGTTCAATCAACGGTGATGCGAATAGAATGAAGCTCAGCAAGAACAAAGCCGCAGCAATGCCTGCAATCCGTGTCCGGCCGCCCGATTTCACGTTGATCATCGACTGACCGATCATCGCGCAACCGCCCATGCCTCCGAAAAATCCGGTCAGAACGTTCGACGCCCCTTGCGCGATGCATTCTTGCGACGCGCCACCGCGTTTTCCGGTCATTTCGCCAACAAGGTTCAACGTCAGCAAGCTTTCAATCAATCCAATCGCCGCAAGGATCACCGAATACGGAAGGATGATTTCCAACGTTTCCCACGTCAGGGGAACGGTTGGAATGTGAAACAGCGGCAGACCGCCTTTGATGGCAGCAAGATCGCCAACGCGCGGCACATCAAAACCAAAACCGATGACGATCGCGGCCACGATCCCGATACCTGCCAAAGGCGCTGGAATGGCCTTGGTCACTTTTGGCATCAGATAGACAATCGCCATTGTCAGGCCGACGAGACTTAGCATCGTCAGCATTGGGGCCCCTGATAGCCATTCTCCGCCGGACACACCGTGACCGTTGGATTCGGCCGTGCCTGGGACTTTGAATTGCGTCATCTGCGCCAAGAAAATCACGATCGCCAGACCGTTTACAAATCCAAGCATCACGGGATGGGGGACCAAACGGATAAATTTACCCCATTTCATCACGCCGGCAAAAACCTGCAGGATGCCCATCAGCACCACGGTTGCGAACAGATATTCGATACCGTGATCCGCAACCAGCGCCACCATGACCACAGCCAACGCACCTGTTGCGCCTGAAATCATACCCGGGCGCCCTCCGAATACGGCCGTCACAAGACCAACAATGAACGCCGCATAAAGCCCGACCAGCGGATGCACGCCTGCGACAAACGCAAAGGCAACGGCCTCGGGCACCAAGGCCAGTGCAACAGTGAGACCGGACAGCAACTCAATCCGAAGTCGACCAACGGAAAACCCGTCGTCAGTCGTCAATCCGAAATCGGTCGCGGCAATGCGGTGGGCGAATTTGCCCAAAGTCGTTTCTTTCACGGGGAACCGTCCTGTTTGCTAGATGCGCGTGCGCCGTTTAACCGGCCTGTGCCAAAATGGCCAGTCATCCATATAAAAAGCCGCTTTGCGCCTGCTTCATAACAGCGAATGGCGCAATTGCACGGTATTCATATGCATGCCTCTAGCGGGTGACGACCAAAATGCCCCCCGCCATCACCAAAAGCACCACGAATATATGGCGAGGGCCTAATTTTTCGACGCGAAACACCAGCCAGCCTAGGAACAAAACCCAGAGAGGGACAGTTGCCACGAACGGCGCGACGCGGGTGATCTCTCCGAGTGAGATGGCTGTGTTCACCAGCAAGATACCCGCTCCGTTTACGCATCCGACCAAGACAAACCACAGTGCGGTTCGATTTAGCGCGCGAAACTGACCGATCCGGCCGGTGCCAAGGACGATCAGTGCCAGAACAAGTGTTGAGACGCTGCTTGCGATCAAAGTCGCGAAATAGGGGCTTGGAAGGTCGTTAAGGCCGATCTTCGTCAGAGGTTGCACAAGCCCTCGCGCAGCCGAGGCCGCAACCGGCAAAAGCAGCGCCCACAATGGAAACCCTCGGGCGACAGACCCTGTGCGCAATGCGCCCAAAGCGATCCCGCCCATCATCAGCGCAAAGCCCAAAAGCATCACAAATCCAAAGGGTTCGCCCAAAAACAAGACCGCGGGCACCGCCGCAAACATCGGCAACAACGACCCAAAAGCCGAGGTCAGGGCAGGCCCGACTTTACCGACCGACACGATCTGCAAGAATTGCGCAATCGCAGGAAAGGTTAGTCCTACGAGCAGAAAATAGATCACAGACGGGTGTGAAAACCATGTAGTCGACACGTTGAGCGGCGCGAGAATCCAGAACATCGCGGCCATCGTCGAGACCGATAAAAACGCCGCAACGACAGGATCATTGGTTTTCAGACCCTGGCGTTGCAAATAGAAGTTAAGCGCAAACAAAAGCGACGCCAAAAGCGCCAGACCGATTGGAAGATACGAGGTCACCGTCTTGCGACCTGTAGACAGCCGCAGAACCGACCCGCACTCATTTCGCCCGCGCCACGGCACGATCCCCTTTGAACCACCGCACGGCGTCAGGAAAATCAAAGATCAACGAAATGGCATCGACGACAAGAAGAACCAACAAGTAGGTCTCATACCCGGCCGACCCCCTGGGCGGGTCGAGCAAAAGCCAAACGACAAGACCCGTCCAAAGCGGAACATGCGACAAAGCCATGGCCTTGGAAAACCCGCGCTCAACGATCATTATCGGCAGATTGATCAGCATCGCGACGATAGCCAGCACGGCGATCCAAACACCGCTGGGCTGTCCAATGAAAAGGATGCTGACCGCGTTCACGGGTACGAGGATGCCAAAAACCCAAACCTGCACCCAAGCCGGGTAGGATCGATAGGATTCCCAAATATCTTGAACCAAACGCATCGCGACTTCCCCGCTTTTCGACTGCATTCAACGTATCTGGGTTTTAGCGTGCCTTAAACACCAAACCGCGCATTGATGCTTGACCCGTCCAAGCCAGCCATACGGTTTCAACGGGCGATTGCCATACGATCAATCACAAATCGTTGTTCAACCCTGTTTGCTGGATTGAAGACCCCCTTGGCCTATGGCTAAGTGCGACGGACTGAAACGGAGACCAACATGGCTGAAACAATGATTGGCGTCATCGGCGGCTCGGGGCTGTACGACATCGACGGCCTGCAGAACGCTGCATGGACACGGGTTGAAACGCCCTGGGGCGATCCGTCGGACGCGGTTTTGACCGGCGATTTGGACGGCGTCAAAATGGCGTTTCTGCCGCGCCACGGGCGCGGGCATGTGCATTCGCCGACCTCGGTGCCGTATCGGGCGAATATCGATGCATTGAAGCGTTTGGGCGTGACGGATGTGGTCAGCGTCTCGGCGTGTGGGTCGTTTCGCGAAGACATGGTGCCGGGTGATTTCGTCATTATTGACCAATTCATTGACCGCACCTTTGCGCGCGAAAAATCGTTCTTTGGCACCGGATGTGTGGCGCATGTCAGTGTCGCCCATCCGACGTGTCCTCGGCTTTCGGCGGCGTGCTTAACGGCAGCGCAGGACGCGGGGATCACGGTTCACATGGGGGGCACGTATCTTGCGATGGAGGGGCCTCAGTTTTCCACGATCGCCGAAAGCAAGATGTACCGCGAAAGCTGGGGGGCAGATGTGATCGGTATGACCAACATGCCTGAGGCAAAGCTCGCCCGCGAGGCCGAGCTTTGCTATGCAAGCGTCGCGATGATCACCGATTTTGACAGCTGGCATCCAGACCATGGGGCCGTCGATATCAGCGCCATCATTGCCACTTTGACCGACAACGCCGATAAAGGCCGAGCGCTGGTATCCCGTCTACCAAAGCTGTTGGACGCCGATCGCACGCTTTGCGAACACGGATGCGACCGGGCGTTGGAATACGCCTTGCTGACCGCCCCTGACAAGCGCGATCCCGCCGTTGTTGCCATGCTTGATGCTGTTGCTGGAAGGGTTCTGCGATGACCAAACACACAACTGTTAAAGACTATATCCGCACCATCGTCGATTTCCCGCACGACGGCATTATGTTTCGGGATGTGACCACGCTGTTCGCTGACCCTCGGGGGTTTCGCATGGCGATTGACCAGATGCTACACCCTTACCCCGGTCAGCGGATCGACAAGGTTGTGGGGCTTGAGGCACGGGGGTTTATCCTCGGGGGGGCGATTGCGCATCAGTTAGGGACTGGTTTTGTGCCGATCCGCAAGAAGGGTAAATTGCCTGGCACGACGATTAGCCAAGACTACAAGCTGGAATACGGCGAAGCGATTGTGGAAATTCACGATGATGCCATTCAAGCTGGCGAGACGATCCTTTTGGTCGATGATCTGTTGGCCACCGGCGGCACAGCTGAGGCTGGGATTAGCTTGATCGAACGGTTGGGTGGCAGAATCCTCGGGTGTGCGTTTATTGTCGACCTGCCGGAATTGGGTGGGCGTGCGTTGCTTGAAAAAATGGGGATGGACGTGCATATCCTCTGCGAATTCGATGGGCTCTAGCGCGTCGAATTGGATATTTTGAGACAGAAAAAGCGGTTTAGCTTTGCGCGGCTTTAATGAAGGCCTGCATTTTGGCGGGGTCTTTGCGACCGGGCGAGGATTCGACGGCTGAGGCAAGGTCGACCTGTTTTGCGCCCGTTAGCCGGATGGCATCCGCAACATTGTCGACCGTAAGGCCGCCCGCGAGCATCCATGGGACGGTCCAGTATTTTTTGTCCGCAAGGAGGCGCCAGTCAAACGGAACGCCGTTTCCGCCGGGTAGTTTGGCGTCTTTCGGGGCTTTTGCATCTATAAGCAGTTGGTCTGCGACGCGTGCGTAGATGTCGATTTTGGCCACATCTTCGGGGCCGGCAATGCCGATTGCTTTGATCACGGGAAGGCCGTAGCGCGTTTTGACTTCGCTGACGCGTTCCGGTGTTTCTTTGCCGTGAAGCTGGATCATGTCGATTGCGACTTGGGATGTCAGATCGTCGAGGACTTCATCCGTGGCATCGACTACAAGCGCGACTTTGGCGACGCCAACGGGGACGTCGGCCGCCAATTGCGCTGCCGTTTTCAGATTAACGTAACGCGGCGACTTGTGGAAGAAGTTAAAGCCGATATAGCGCGCGCCGGCGTCCACTGCTGCGACCACATCTTCGTGAGTGGTGAGACCACAGATTTTAACGGCAGTATACGCCATGGCTACTTCGCGTTTTCCAAAAGCGCCAAAACGTCGTCTTTGGGTTCTGTCGGTTCCGTTTTCAACTTGCTGACTTCGCGCTTAAGGGCGTGGGCTTCGGATTTGTGCTTTGCCGCTTGGGAGCGCAGTGTGCTTTCGCGGATCCATTCCCAGAGGAAGCCGATCATAAGGCCCGCGATGATGCTGAAAAATACAACGATGAACAGAGGCAGTTCGAGCGACCATGAGAGACCTGTCACGCGGTCAAGTTCACTGGGCAGCAGGCGAAGGGTAACGAAGTCACGGTTGCCAAAGGCAACAGCAATAAGAGCCACCGCAAGGATGGCCAAAAAGGCGAGGCGAAGTGTGCGCATGTTATTTTCCGTTCAGGCGGTCTCGTAGAAGCTTACCCGTCTTAAAGAACGGAACATGCTTTTCTTCAACCTCAACCATCTCGCCGGTGCGCGGATTTCGGCCCACGCGCGCGTCGCGCTTTTTCACCGAGAATGCACCGAAGCCGCGCAGTTCGACACGGTCGCCACGCGACAATGCTTCGGAGATTTCATCAAAGATGGTGTTTACAATCCGTTCAACATCCCGTTGCGAAAGGCGTCGTTCTGCAGGCAATTCCTGGTTTTCGTCAAAAATCTTTTGAACCAATTCCGAACGGATCATCCCCATCTCCCTGAATAACTCTTATGAGTTTTGCTTTTCAGGCATCATGCTGTGGTTTCAATTCAAAATCCACCTATCCGTTGCATATCACAGGGAAATTTTCGACGAATTGTCACTTTCTTGAATAGAAACGCGATGCGCAGATCATCGTTTCCAGATTGATCGGTCCATTTGCAGGTATTCGCCTTTTGCAAATCAGACCGATTCGAAAACAAAAAGCCCCGGACACTGCCGGGGCTTTTCAAATTTTAGGAATTGATCAAAAGGATCAATCGTCCTGCTTAAGCGCTGCGCCGAGGATATCACCCAACGATGCACCAGAGTCAGATGAGCCGTACTGTTCGACTGCTTCTTTCTCTTCCGCGATTTCGCGCGCTTTGATCGAAAGACCCATGCGACGTGTTTTGTTGTCGATGTTGGTGACGCGAACGTCGACCTTGTCGCCAACGCCGAAACGCTCTGGGCGTTGCTCGGCACGATCGCGTGACAGATCAGAGCGACGGATGAAGGACTTGGCGCCTTCGTAGTCAACTTCGATGCCGCCGTCTTCGATTGCAGTCACTTCAACAGTGATGATCGAACCGCGCTTTACGCCGCCAACTGCTTCAGCGAACTTGTCACCGCCAAGCGCTTTGATCGAGAGCGAGATACGCTCTTTCTCGACGTCGACTTCCGAGACAACTGCCTGGACCAAATCGCCTTTGGTGTAGCTGGAGATGACATCTTCGCCACGTTCGTCCCAAGAGAGATCGGACAAGTGGACCATGCCGTCGATGTCGCCGTCGAGACCAACAAACAGACCGAATTCGGTGATGTTCTTGACTTCGCCTTCGACTTGCGTGCCCTCAGGATGCGTTTCTGCAAAGACTTCCCATGGGTTGCGCATAGTCTGCTTGAGACCAAGTGAGACGCGACGTTTGGATTCGTCGATTTCCAGAACCATGACTTCGACTTCTTGCGACGTCGACACGATTTTGCCTGGGTGTACGTTCTTCTTTGTCCAAGACATTTCAGAAACGTGCACAAGACCTTCAACGCCTGGCTCAAGCTCAACGAATGCGCCGTAGTCAGTGATGTTGGTGACGCGACCTGTGTGGGTCGAATCCAGTGGGTACTGGTTTGCAACAGTGTTCCAAGGATCGTCCTGAAGCTGCTTCATGCCAAGGCTGATGCGGTGTGTTTCTTTGTTGATCTTGACGACCTGAACCTGAACGGTCTGGCCAATTGCCAGGATCTCAGAAGGATGGTTCACACGACGCCAAGCCATGTCAGTGACGTGGAGAAGACCGTCAACACCGCCGAGATCGACGAATGCACCGTATTCGGTGATGTTCTTGACGACGCCTTCAACAGCCTGACCTTCAGCCAAGTTGCCGATAACTTCAGCACGCTGTTCTGCGCGAGATTCTTCAAGGATAGCACGACGTGACACAACGATGTTGCCCCGGCGACGGTCCATTTTCAGAATCTGGAACGGCTGCTTGAGACCCATAAGCGGGCCAGCATCGCGCACTGGGCGCACGTCAACTTGGCTGCCTGGAAGGAACGCAACTGCGCCGCCCAGATCGACCGTGAAGCCGCCTTTGACACGACCGAAGATCGCGCCTTCGACGCGAGCGTCGCCAGCATATGCTTTTTCCAGACGGTCCCATGCTTCTTCGCGGCGGGCCATCTCGCGTGAGATAACAGCTTCGCCACGTGCGTTTTCAGCGGCGCGGAGGAAAACCTCAACTTCGTCGCCAACAGCGATTTCAGGGGCTTCACCTGGATTTGCGAATTCTTTTACGTCAACGCGGCCTTCCATTTTGTAGCCGACGTCGATTATGGCCTGACCCGCTTCGATTGCGATGATCTTGCCTTTGACAACCGTTCCCTCGTGGGGGGTGTCCATTTCGAAGCTTTCCTGAAGAAGGGCTTCGAAGTCTTCCATTGATACGTTTTGAGCCATGTGGTCTCAGATTCCTTTACGAATGTATTTTACGGGCCGCGCGGTTGTCTCCGCCGGTCTTGGGGTTAGCTATTGGACGATGCCCCGATACGTGAGCGGCCGGAAAGTCCGGCCAAGCACCCTGCCTTAAACAGGCATTACGGTACATCGACACGCGCGCATATATGGGGATTCTCTATGACAGGCAAGTGGAGATGGTCCGCGCGGCATTTGAGGCGGTCAAAACGCCACTCAACCCTAGCCTGCTAATTTCCCTGGCGTAATCCGACCCCGTTTGCTATCCTATGGCTATAAAAACAAGAAACCCGAGGCAAGGCAGGCTCTAACATGGGCTTTAATATTTTTAATATTGAGGACGTCAGCGGGAATAATACCGGTGGCGGGCCAGATGGTTGGATTTATACCATCGATTTGTGGACGTTCGTTGACCAAGTCAGCGGCGACTTTGACGATGTGGATTTGCTCAGCGGTGCCTCGAACGGTGAGGCCGCAGATGGGTACACGTATTCAGCCCTTAGCACTACGGCTTATGGCACGCTGACATCCAACTCAGCGACAGGTCAGTGGACCTTTTTCATGGACCGCGCTGCCGTACTGGCAGGCGGCACGGACCAAACAGTCACTTTCACGATCACCGGCACTGACGGTGGTAGCTCTGACGACGATTCAGTTACGGTCAATATTCTAATCTGCCTGTGCGCGGGAACTATGGTGGATACGCCTGACGGCCCGCGGACTGTCGAATCCCTGTCAACGGGCGATCTGATCTCAACCGCCGACAACGGACCTGTTGAACTGCAATGGATTGGCAGTCGAAAAGTCACTCCCTCTGAATTCACCCTAAGCCCGGATCTTAGGCCTGTTCGGATTTCCCAAGGCGCTTTGGGTAAGGATATGCCGATCCGAGACCTTTCGGTTTCACCCAACCACCACGTTATGATCCGAGACTGGCGCGCGCTGATGATGTTTGGCGAAGAAGAGGTCTTGGTGCCCGCGAAGGCCTTGGTGAACGGCGACACCATCGCCACAGATACGGGTGTTTCACAAACCGAATACTTTCATTTGCTTTTTGACACCCACCAGATCATCTGGACAGACGGCGCGCCGACGGAAAGCTTCTTTCCTGGCCCCTATAGCCTAAAGATGCTGGCGCCAGAAAAGCGTTTTGAATTGCTAGAGTTGTTTCCGAACCTGTCGGAGGAAAACGGCTATGGCGAGGCTGCGCGACTTTGTCTGACCCCTCGTGAAGGGCAGGTACTTAAAACGGTCGCTTCGGACACTAAAACCTCGCGCTTTCAGAGCGTTGCATGACCCGTCCAAAAGACAGTCTGGGCCGCACCCTGCCGCCAAGCGAAATGCCGTCTGAAAGGCGGCTGAAAGTCTATGGCGATGCGTTTTTTCTGGCGATGCGAAGCCCTCGTCATTTGGCGATGACAGGGGCAGAGCTGAGAACATATCTTGAGCCTGCGATCCAGCTTGGGAATTTTCGGATATTCAGTGCCCAAGCCGTGCCACGCGCGATGATCACATGGGCCCATTTGGGTCCAGATGCCGAACGCCGCCTTTTGACCGGACAGCCTTTGCGCGCCGAGGACTGGAATTCCGGCCCCCATCGCTGGGTCGTCGATATCCTTGCGCCGTACGGCGGAATGATGCGGGGTATCGGGCGCTGGTTGATGGTTCCCGGCAACTTTTCGGACAAAGAATTCTTCTTTCGCCGCGTTGGGGCTGACAATTCTACGCGGCGCATCGTTCAGGTCGACATGGAGGCCGAACGCAAGTCGCGCATTTATACCGGCGAAAACTACCTAGCGTCGATTTCAGGCTAAAGCGGCGGAAAACGCTGCGTTTAGCCGTGCCTCAAGCGCTTTGCGGTCAGGATCATCGTAAGGCCGCTGGCCCATCATCCGAACAAGCACGTCATACCCGTAGAATATCGAGAGAGCGACGCATGCGCGTTCACGTCCATCTGCGCCGCCGACGTGGTCGGCTATCGGCTGAATGATCTTGGTCTCGACATGTTCGCGTAGCAATGCACCGACAGTTTCGCTGCTTGTCGAACGCAACATGGCTATAATCGGGTCAAAGCGGATTTCAGCCGGTTTATTCATCAACAGCGCTGTCATCGCAGGGGCGAGATCGCCAACATCGCCCAATTGCGCTGAGGAAACTGTCAGCGCTGGCAGGACGGATTCGGTGAACAAGCCTTGCTTTGATCCGAAATACCGATTGATCAGCGCGACGTTTACGCAGGCTTTGTCTGCGATTTCACGCGTGCCGGCTTGATCAAAGCCCTTGTCCGTAAACACCAACTGAGCCGCTTGCACGATTGCAAGACGAGTCGCTTCTGCGTCGCGTTTTCGCACGGGTGCAATCTTTTCAGGCATTTTGTAAACACATGTTGACTTAATCCTTCAACGCCTTATGTAAACAGTCGATTACAAATTTGCAATGATGTTCCGTGTAGGAGAATACAATGACAACGCCCGTCTATGACACCTCAAAACCCGCCTTGGTGACAGGCGCAACCGGCTTTTTGGCTGGCTGGATTGCGAAAGACCTGCTGGACCAAGGGTTCACGGTGCACGCCGCTGTCCGTGATCCAAACAACAGGTCCAAGACAGAACACCTGCAAAAGCTCGCGGATGCATCAACCGGCACGATCAGGTTCTTCAAAGCTGACCTGATGCAAGACGGCTCGTACGATGCGGCCATGCAGGGCTGCGGCGTTGTTTTCCATACCGCGTCACCCTTTACATCGGACTTCAAAGACCCGCAGAAAGAGCTGGTCGATCCTGCCGTCAATGGCACCCGCACCGTACTTGAGGCTGCCAATCGCACCGACAGTGTAACGCGCGTTGTCCTGACGTCCTCATGCGCAGCGATATATGGCGATGCGGTGGACACAGGGCGTGCGCCACGTGGTATGATCGACGAAAGCGTGTGGAATGAAACGTCATCGTTGACGCACAACGCTTATTCGCTGTCCAAAACCCTTGCGGAAAAAGCCGCTTGGGACATGGCCAAGGCGCAAGACCGTTGGAAGCTGGTTGTTATCAACCCCGCTTTGATCACTGGCCCGTCACTCGGTGCGGCCCCAACGTCCGAGGTGTTTTCCCTAATGAAGCAACTGACCGAAGGTGCCATGAAAGCCGGAGTCCCCCACATCGAATTGGGCGCCGTTGACGTGCGCGATGTGGCCCAGGCGCATATTCGCGCCGCATTTATCGAAGACGCAAACGGGCGCAATATCGTCTTCAATTCCGCGATGTCGTTCCTTGAGATTGGCAAGATCATCAATGCGAAATGGCCAAACCTACCCACTCCGACCCGCCAGATGCCGAAATGGTTGATCTGGCTGGTCGGCCCGATGGTGAATTCGGCCTTTAGTCGCAAATGGGTCAGCGCCAACGTTGGCCACCCTTGGCGCGGCGACAACTCCAAAGCCGTCCGCGAACTGGGCCTGTCCTATATGCCGATGGAGACCTCGTTACACGACATGATCCAGAACATGATGGATCAGAACCTGATCAAGTCTTAATGGCGCTCTAGCAATACCGCTCGGGGCCGATCCACTGATCGGCTCCGTAGCGATCCCCGTGCGCCCATCCGATGGGCAGAATCCGTTCGATGTGGGCTATGTGTTCAGGGGTTAAATCAAGGGTCCAGCCATCCACCAATTGTGCGAAGTGTGCTGTCGACCGCGTGCCCGGAATGGCGATAACGTGGTCGCCTTGGGCCAATACCCACGCGATTGACAGCGCCGCCGTAGACACGCCAAGCTCGCCCGCATAAGCGCGCAATGCGGCCGTGGCTGCGATGTTCGCGCTATAGTTCGGCTCAATAAACCGGGGGTTACTGGCCATCCAGCCGCCGATTTCAGACACCGCGTCCAGCGACAACGGCGCGTCCGTAAGAAGGGATCGGCCAACAGGTGAAAACGCGACCAGCGCGGTGCCAAGTTCGGCGCAGGTTTGCACCAACCCAAGCTCAGGTGAACGTACCGACAGCGAATATTCCGACTGCACGGCATCGACGTGACATTCGGTTGCAGCACGGCGTAGGGACGACGGTGCAATCTCAGAAAACCCAATAGCCTTGGTTTTTCCCGCATCAACCAGTCGCTTCAGGTTGCCTGCCACATCCTCGATCGGCAGATCTTCCTGCCGACGGTGGACGTAAAACAGATCGACGCAATCCGTCCCCAGCCGCACAAGGCTTTTGTCAAGTTCGGCCTCGAGATGCGCAAACGTGTTGCGAAAGCAGCGATTGCCGCTTTCGTCCCGCGTGATCGACGCTTTGGTCGCGATGTGAAACCCATCGCGCGCGCCTGCATTGGCCTTAAGGTAAACGCCGATCTGTTCTTCCGAGCGCCCCATACCATAGACATTCGCAGTGTCGATGTGGGTCACGCCAACTTCAGCGGCTGCAGCGAGAACCTTTTGCGAATTCTCATCCGTCGTATCGCCGTAGAAATTGGAAAACGACATCGCCCCGATGCCAAGCGCCGAAATCGAGGGGCCATTCTTACCGAGCGTCCTAATCTTCATTTTGCACCCCGAATGTCAGCGATTGCGGCGGTCGCCGCCAGAACAGCATCGGAGATACTTAGATCAGACGTGTCGACAATGATCGCATCGTCCGCAGGCCTAAGCGGTGCCGTCGCCCGTTCGCTATCACGTTTATCACGCTCAACCACATCGGCCAAAACGACCCCGTATTCGGTCGAGACATCTTTTTCACGCAGCTCTTTGAATCGTCTCTCGGCCCGCACTTCGGCGCTGGCAGTGACGAACAACTTGGCCTCAGCGTCGGGGCAAATCACCGTGCCGATATCGCGCCCATCAAGCACAGCGCCCCCGTCACGCCGCGCGAACGCACGCTGGAAATCCACCAAGGCCGCCCGCACTTCGGGGATCACAGCCACTTTTGACGCCGCCTGCGCCACGGCTGCGGTTCGCAAATTCGGGTTCTTTAGATCATCCGCGCTCAGCGATTGTGCAGCCACAAGCGGACGCTCTCCCGCCAAATGCCGCGCCCCGACCGCGCGATAGAGCAGGCCGGTATCAAGATGCGCAAAGCCAAGTGCCTCGGCAATCGCCTTTGAGATTGTGCCCTTGCCAGCCGCTGCCGGTCCATCAATTGCCACTGTAAATGCCATTGGCTTTAGTCTTCCTTACTGAGATCGCGATAGGCCAGCGCCCCAAGCACCAAAACACATGCCGCAACGAACACGAATTTGGCGACGGTCACTGAAGACGCTGTTTGAACTTGGCCTGCCGTCGGCAACACTCCGGCGATCATTTTCGCAACAAGGTGGTTTTCAAGATAGTCTAACGCCAGATATCCAAGCGGTAAAACGACCGCCAGGCTTTTGACGACCTTGGACATGCCGTCCGACAGCACCAGCCCCCATCCAATCAATGTCGCCGCAAACAGCAGCGGAAAACTGGTGTCCAACCACCGAAGCGGCCCGAGCAAGATTTGCGCCGTTTCAAACCGGAGAACGGAAAGATAGGTTAGGGCATCGTCATATGAATAGCCAAAATACCGCAGATCAAAGGGCTTCAACCCCTGTGTCGCCGGAATGACCATAAAAATCCCGACCCCGATCAGCGCCGCATAATTAACGGCCGTGACAAACGTAAGGACGCGCAAGGGACTCACTTTGTGTTCGCCCGCACCAATTGAGCCCCGAGATTACCCATGAGGCTTTCAAATATCGGGAACGACGTCGCAATCGGCCCGCCATCATCCACCGTCACCGGCTTTTGCGTGGCCATTCCAAGAACCATGAAGCTCATCGCGATGCGGTGATCGAGAAAGCTCTCGCAGGTCGCGCCCCCTTGGACATTGCCATGCCCGCGGCCTTTGACCGTCCACCAATCGTCGCCTTCGTCAACCTCAACACCGTTGGCGCGCAACCCAAGTGCCATAGCTTCAATTCGATCGCTTTCCTTGACGCGCAGCTCTTTAACGCCCGCCATCACCGTGTCGCCTTGCGCAAAAGATGCGACCACAGACAACACCGGATATTCGTCGATCATGCTGGCCGCGCGCTCGGGTGGAACAGCGATCCCCTTCAGCGCAGGCGAAAACTTCGCGCGCAAATCGGCAAAC
>Ga0316204_10002249_pt1 | contig 44995 bp, 45 predicted proteins | sample 6monrhotite_MG_2_FD_205661 | JGI IMG/M metagenome (GOLD analysis project Ga0316204, IMG submission 205661) | Microbial mat bacterial communities from mineral coupon in-situ incubated in ocean water Damariscotta River, Maine, United States -... | ecosystem: Environmental > Aquatic > Marine >... | reverse complement strand
GCTTCACGATTATTCCATGGCGCATTCGATGTGTTTGCTAGCCAGCTAGGTATCGGATGTTTTTCCTTAATAAATGCGAGCAAGGCTGGGAAGCTCTCTTCGAATGGACTATCGACTCCCGTGGGGAACCAGATGAAGTGGCCAATGCCAAGAGAGGGGAAATCTTCGTGTTTATTCCATACTACGAGATTTTCGATTTTACCTGCGCCCTCGTTTTGCCATATTTTTTCCCCGATGGTTTCAGCTTGCTGAGGACTTAACTTGATAACAGGAGCAGAAGAAGGGATAAATAGATAAAGAGTTGATGCAATCAATATTACGCTGATAAAAAAAATATAGCGCATGGGTAATCGCGCTATATTTCCAAAAACGTTAAGCATGTAGGCTAGTTATTTCTTGGCGCTGTTAGCCAGCACATACTCTGCCAATTTATCCAAAGATTCGCCTTGAATATTTGGGAATTTAGGCATCCCCATATTCCCTTCGGCAATACGTTGTTTAATACTGGCCACTGTTGCTTCGTCTGCCTTTAGTTCAAAAATACTCGGTGCCGCGTCTTTGTGACATTCCATGCATGCCGCTTTAAAAATATCTTCACCACTTGCGCCTGCAGCGGGAGAGTAATCGCTAGTTTTGGAACAACCTGTTGCCAATCCGATAATAAGTGCAGCAAAAATGTAACTTAGTTTCATGTCTATTTATCCAATATAAAATGTTGAGGGGGTCTTGAGGATGGAATCGTAACAAGAATATTGAATTGTATAAAGACATTGATGTATTAACCCGCAAACCTGTGAGAAATGCGAGCTAAGGCGTGGAAGTTATTTCAGCTTTTCGTGAAGAATGAGCTTCTATTATTCCGCCTTCACCAAATTCTCTAGCAATTGTACCTGAATTTGTCCGGCTGAATTTGAATATTAAAGGGCAGCTACTTGTTGCTAATCCGGAGGGGCTTGTCAGGCTACTTGCGCTAATGGTTAATATTCCATTGTCTGAAATATTGTTTTTATTATACGTATTTATGCAACTACCTGTGATATTGATCGAGATTTTTTCATCCTCAACCCGGTCCCAGGTCACTGTAATATTTTCTGATGTTCTGGAGAACGATTCTTCAGGATTAAATTGGATATTACTGACCGGCAAGGGTAAGTTCACTGAAGAGTTCGGTGCACTTTGATGATTAGCTCGATTAAATGAAAAGAGATAGCTAGCCCCATTTGCTCCTGAGTTGGTGCTATCGTATGTTGATCGGTAAATAATTTGAGGACTTGTTGCTGGGTCCTGAACCATGGTTTGTGACGTGGAGCCATTCAACAGTACTTGAAGTGTATCTGATTCGCTCAAGTCTAAATAAGTGTTGGAATGTGAGCCACCAACAAGTAATGACGCTTCGATAGAGCTGCTATTGTCTTCTGTGGAATAGACCGAAAATTGAGCCCAAACTCCAGAAGTGGCAACATCATCTGAGCTGACCTCTTCAACATTTGAGCATGCGGTTGATAATAGCGCCACTGAAGCGATTATAAATGAGTTGATGATGTTTCTATTCAAAATAATGATCCCCAAACTGTCATGTTGCTTTTTTTGCTAATTAGTATACCGATGTATTCCAGATATATCTATTTCGGCTTTGTTAAGCACTAAATTAAGCCAGATTAAGGCTCGTTTTGGACAAATCTCCAGGGTTAATCGTAACAATTTTGCCTGTTTGAGCTTGAGCGAGAGAAAATCGTAGCTGGAAGAGAAAATTAATAATTGGTTGTCTGTAAAGTGTGCGCAATAATGTGGTTGAATTTCTTTAGGATGAATTTTCTATGTTCGTTTTACACCAGCAATTGGAAAAAGATTGTGTTTTAGTCGGCTCATTTCCACTGTGTCAGTTGTTATTAATGAAAGATGCACAATATCCCTGGTTTATTCTTGTTCCACAACGAAATAATATGTCAGAAATTTATCAGCTGTCTGATGAAGATCAGCAACAATTGAATCGAGAATCGATTTATCTCTCGAAAATTCTTATGGCGACCTACAAAGGTGACAAGCTGAACATTGCAGCATTAGGCAATGTCGTTCCTCAATTGCATATTCACCATGTAGTTAGGTATAAAGATGACATATCATGGCCAGCGCCAATCTGGGGGAAACATCCGGCTAAGCCTTATGCAGATGTAGAGCTAAAGGAAAGATTGGATGAGTTGCGGAGCAAATTAAAACTGGGATTTGTGGCTAATCGTTAACTACGTGTAACTTTTTTTTTACGTGATTGTCGCCTAATTCTTGCAGCCAGTGAATGACATGCTGATTGACTTCATGAATAGCGCGGTAGTTGATTATATGTATTAGGTTTGGAAATTCTGCTTTTAGCTGCAAAATATTTGAAACATTTAAAGATTTATTTTTGTAATCTGTATTGAGAAATCCCAAAATTGGTTTCCCTTCTGTTAAAAATTTTATACAGTTCACGCCAGAGCCAAAACCGGCTTCGTCAAAACAGTAAATAGCCGCTTGTGCCTGCCTTCGAAACTTGTTATCACGCTCCAACATAAATTGAGTAACGATAACTTCTTTTGAAAGGGCGAGTTTATGGCGATCTCGATAGTCTTCCCAATCGAGGTCATAATATTCCATGGGGTCGCAGATCATGCGCGCGAGTTGCTCACCTGCTAAATCCGGGTACTGATGGCGATAGTATTCATATCGTGTATCAAACCCCAGGCCTGTTTTTTCCAGGGTTTGTATAATCGACGTTTTAAACTCCCACGTTATCTCCGTTGCGTGCATGCCTTTACCGCTTACATAGCATGGGATCATAGTGAAATTCCTGTTTTATTATCAATATATAGTCTAGCCCGCATTTCTCACGGGATTTGCGAAATCTCGCTTGATCTTTGATTCCACAAAGTTTTTTCTTCCTTCGGAACTACAATGAGTATTCCGCTCAGTCAGAAAATACTTTATGAAAACAAATCTCTGTGCGATATTACCGCAAACCTGTGAGAAATGCGGGCTAGGATTATCAGGTGATTCGGTTTAGTAACTGTGCTGCATCAATCCTAAAAAAAATATGGACAGAGATCAATTTGATTATCCAGGTTAAAATTTAAGTTTGCGGCCAACTTGCTGGCACAACAAATCCTCTTGAACACTCAATTTGTTCGTTCCTACTGTTCTGCATAACTTCTGCCAGATAGAGAGGTTTTTGTGAGCACTGAAAATGTTCTCTTATTCTATCTTGCAAGTCATCGTAAGTCAGTACAGCGTTATTTATACCAGCTCTTGCTTCTATAGCAAGCCAAAATGGTTTATTCAAGATTAGCCATTTTGAATCTGTATGATGCCGGGGAATATCGGATTTATTGGCATAAGTCCACCAGCCATTGAGATGATTGGGTGAAATGTAGTCAGGTAGTTTAGGAATGCTCGTTTCCCATAGCTGAGTTGGGTAAAAGAGGTAACCTTTAAGTATGATTTGAGGAAGCAGTGGTGTAGGGTAGTGTTCGACTATTTTTTTTGCCGCGCTTTTTTTGCTCAATATGATTTGTTGATTGAGCATCTTATTAGATTTTCTGGATAATTGATCCTTGCTGTTTGGGCCATAAAAGATAACGCCATTTTCTGATTTATAATAAAGATAGAATTTTACAGCGACTTCCCAGTGATATGATTGTTTAAGTCGGCGGTGGTGAAAAAGAAAATCAAATTCGCCAACGGTTCTTTTATTTTCCATCACGAGCTTTCTTTGTAGGATATTTTCCACATAGGCACGTTTACTCAACCAAAAAGCGATGAGGTTTTCGAAGTAATCGCCTACATAGGGCTGAGGGTTTATTATTTGATCTGGCAGAATCGAGGGATTTGCATCCCATTTAACCAGCTCTGGTTCAATTTCTTGATAAAGATTTCGGGATTCTTCATCAGACATAACAAACGATAATTTGTCATCCAACAAACCTGGGCTTTGAATGAGCCAGGCAAGATCGTTGATTACTTGCTGTTTAAACATTCGACGTTTTGTTAAAATGGGTGGTTTGTTCATTGCCACAAGTTCTAGTATGAATATTAGCGTTATTATACCCACCCACAATCGAGCTTACTCGCTATCAAGGGCTCTCGACTCTGTTTTTTCTCAGTCCACTCTTCCTGACGAAGTGATTGTGGTAGATGATGGTTCCAACGACGGGACCAGTGAGTTAATTGAGCATAAGTACCCCCTGGTGAAAACTATTTATCAGAACCAGCAAGGGGTAAGTGCGGCGAGAAATGTGGGGATTGGTGAAGCGAAGTTCGACTGGATTGCTTTTCTCGATTCTGATGACGAATGGCTGCCCCATAAACTTGAAAAACAATGTGAGACGCTGATGGCTTCGCCTGGCTTGCAAGTTTGTCATACCGAGGAGATCTGGATTCGCAATGGTGAACGTGTGAATCAAATGAACAAACATAAAAAAACCGGCGGATGGATCTATCAAAACTGCCTGCCATTATGTGCGATGTCGCCTTCTTCCATTATGATTCATAAATGCATATTTGCTGATGTAGGTTTGTTTAAAGAGCAGCTGCCAGCTTGTGAAGATTATGATCTTTGGTTGCGAATATGTGCACGCTACCCTGTGCTCTATGTGGAAAAACCATGTATTAATAAATATGGTGGCCACGAGGATCAGTTGTCCAGTGCTTATTGGGGAATGGATAGATTTCGCATACAAGCGTTGATGGATATATTAAAGGAACAAGTGTTGAACGAAGACGATAAAGGTGCAACAAAGATTGTCTTGCGCAAGAAAATTGAAGTCTATTCGAACGGCGCACGCAAACGAGGTAAAGATGATGAGTTGCACTATTATCAAAATTTGCTTGAAGAAGTAGGAGCGTTATAGTGCTCTATATTGTTTGTGCGCTTCACTGTGAAGCAAAACCGTTGATCGATTTTTATAAACTATCGGCAGACACTGATAGCACATTCACTATTTTTTCCAGTCAAGATGTTAAGCTGATAATTGCAGGTATTGGCAAAGTCTCAACTGCCGCTGCAATGGCATATTTATATGCGAAAGATGGTGAGAAGAAAAATGTTGGCTGGTTGAATGTCGGTATCGCCGGGCATAAAAAATTCTCCATAGGTAGCTTACATAATATCAATAAAGTGACTGATGCCGTTTCATTGATAAACTGGTACCCCGCACGTTTGCCAAATATCGATTGCGAAACATCACCCTGTATAACGGTTGATACACCTGTTGATGTTTATAAAAGTCAAAGTGTTTATGATATGGAAGCATCAGCGTTTATGGCGACAGCTTTACGTTTTTCATCAAACGAACTGATACAGGTATTAAAAATCATTTCAGACAATGAAGATAATCATGTTGAGAATATCAATAAGTCGATGGTTAAGGCGTTGGTCGCGAAAAATATAGAGGATATCAATGCTGTGGTTTTTGCATTGCAACAGCAGATTCACGAGTTTAGTGTTATCTATGGAGATAATGAATTGTATCTGGAATGTCTAGAGAAATGGCATTTTAGTCAATATCAAAAAAACGCACTGCAAAGGCTTTTGCAACGATGGAGAGTACTCACAAATGACATGCGGCTTGAGATGTTAGAGCAATGCAAAGATAGTAAAGCAGTTATTGCATTTTTGGAAGATGAGCTTGAACAATGTATTGTTGAGTTTTCGTAATGATTCAAACTATATACATTGAAGAAGAGATTGTTGATCACCCGAGGGTCGAGCAGTTTCTTACTCGTTTTAAAAGTGCAGAAAAAATTGTGTGTAATCATTATGGGGAAATATTCAATCGAAAAGCACAAAACTTTCGTTTCCAGAAAAAAAATCCGGCTTTAATTCTGGCTAAAAAACATAAAGGCTATGTGCTGCCTGCGCCTGACGCTTATAGTATAGGTGGTGATAAAAATTACTATTTTTCTCACATGATGAATTGTATTTATGATTGTCGCTATTGTTTTCTTCAAGGGATGTATCGTTCGGCAAATTATGTGCTGTTTGTGAATTATGAAGATACTCATAACGAAATTCGTCGTATTGCGAATGAACATCCGGAAAAGAGTTGTCATTTCTTTTCCGGATACGATTGTGACAGTTTAGCGCTGGAACCAGTAACGCAGTTTGTTGAAAATACTTTGCCACTATTTGATGAATTAGCTAATGCGTGGATTGAATTGCGGACCAAGAGTACGCAAGTACGCAGCTTGCTGGAAAGATCTGTTGTTAATAACTGTGTTGTTGCTTTCAGTCTATCTCCCGATAACATTGTAAAAAATCTAGAAGATAAAACGCCTTCATTGCAAAAACGTATTGAAGCAATGAAAAAATTACAAGATAAAGGTTGGGCGTTGGGCTTGCGGTTTGATCCCTTAATCTATAGTAATAACTATCAACAAAGCTATGCAGAAATGTTTCGGCAAGTCTTCGATGTGATTTCGTCTGATAATGTGCATTCTGTGAGTTTAGGGAACTTTCGCATGCCAGAGAAGTTTTTCAAAAATATGATCAAGCTCTATCCTGACGAGAAAATGTTTGCCGGTCCTTTGCTTGAAAAAGAAGGGGTGACTTCTTATCCCGATCATCTTGAGCAAGAGATGATGAGTTTTTGCGAACAGAAAATTTTAGAATTTATTCCGTCTGAGAAATATTTCCCATGCCATTAAAAGGAAAGTCTTATATTGTTACTGGTTCAAGCCGGGGTATCGGCGCTGCCATTGTTGAAATGCTGCTTGAGCAGGGGGCTAAGGTTTTAGGCCTCAGCCGTACCAATGGGGAGATTGATCACAATAATTATCTGCATTATAAAGTCGATTTTAATCAGACCAAAGAGTTGGAAGGCAAACTAAAAGCATTTATAAAAACTATTGATGATATCGACGGAATCATCTGCTCTGCAGGTGTTGGTCGTTTTGGTGGCATAGAGCAATTTTCTTTCGCGCAAATGCAATCAATGATGAATGTGAATTTTTTATCGCAAGCTTGCCTGGTTCGCTTGGTACTGCCAAAACTTAAACAACGTGATCGCAGTGATATCGTTTTTATAGGTTCAGAAGCTGCACTTGAGGGCAGTAAAAACGGTACAATGTATTGTGCCAGTAAATTTGCAGTAAGAGGTTTTACCCAGGCACTTCGTGAAGAGTGTGGCAAAAGTGGTGTGCGGGTGAGTTTGATAAATCCAGGTATGGTTAAAACCAGTTTTTTTGATGAGTTGAATTTTGAGCCTGGTGATAACGAAGATAATTATATTGAACCACAAGATATCGCAGAATGTATAAAGCTTATCTTATCCGCGCGTTCAGGCACATCGTTTGACGAAATTAATTTATCACCACTGAAAAAAGTTATTAAATTCAATCATGGAGATTAAAATGTCATTATTGGCTGACATATCTTGTATGGTTGAAATATAATTAACACTGGTTGAATCTGTTTTCCAAGGATAAAAAAATTAATAGGACTATAAACTGATCACCAGGTAATTAAACGTCTAAGGGAGGCGGTATTATGAGGTTCAAAAACTGTTTAAAACTGTGTGGAATATTATCCTTATCATCTGTTGCATTGTTTACCGGTTGCGCAACAACCCCGTCGGACGAGGCATCCAATGGGAGTAATGTCTCGATAAACGATGCGCCAGACCAATCTCAACCTAATTCGCCATTAGCGCCCGTTGTCGCGCTCGGTGAGCCTAAAGCTGAGCCAGAACAACAGCCAATGAAAGGTACTGTGGCAAGTGTGTTGAAAAAAATTGAGACTAATCAATTTTCTTTATATTGGCGGGAAAAGAACTCTTATACCTACTTTATTGGTGATGAGTTAGATGCTGAATATAAACTCAATGAGAAGAGTTTGATGGTAAGAGATAGGGCAGGTGAGCAAGGCCTGGTTTGTGTTTATGATGAGAGTGGCGCTTTACGCAAAACAGAAGGTATATCAGCCGACAAACCAGAAGCTAAAGATGCTTGTTCTAAACTCATGTTTACACTTGATGATGATATGAGTGATTGATATCGACTTTTCTAGGTTTACCATTAGTCGCTGTAGAAATAGAATAACGCGGATTAGATATCCGCGTTTTTTATTAGGTTCTGTTGACGTTTGAGTTTCGTCAACAGAACCTTCACTAAAGGAATTTTTAAAATATGTTTCATTCGCTGAAAAGCCGCTACCAAAATAAGGATAAATCACTTATTACCAATACGGTAGCACTGGGTATAGTTTTACTCGGTTTGATTACGCCATTTGGGCGTGAGCAAATTCTCGCTGTCGGATTATTTGCACTTTCAGGAGCTGTTACCAATTGGTTAGCTGTACACATGCTTTTTGAACGTGTTCCACTGATGTATGGTTCTGGCGTTATACCTAATCGTTTTGAAGAATTTAAGTCAGCGATCAAAATACTAATAATGAATCAGTTTTTTACGGAAGATAATTTAAAGCGATTTATTGCTGATGAAGAGGCTTCTATTGCAAGCTGGCTAAAGCCTGGACAGCTAGTTGATAAAATTGATTATGACCGACTGTTTGATCGCCTCGTTGATGCGATTATGAACTCATCATTTGGTGGGATGGTAGCCATGATTGGTGGGGCAGAGGCTTTACAAGGCCTCAAAGATTCATTCATTGAAAAGATAAAGGTTTCGCTAAATGAAATGGTTGAAAGTGATAGTTTTCAGAGCTCTGTAGCGGGCAGTATCGATACTGATAAGCTAAGTGCTGATATGGCGGGAAAGATTGAAGCAATTGTTGATAAGCGATTGGATGAACTGACCCCAGAGTTGGTGAAAGTTATTGTTCAAGACATGATCAAAGAGCATTTAGGCTGGTTAGTCGTCTGGGGTGGTGTTGTTGGTGGTTATATTGGATTGTTGGCAAGCGGATTGATGTAAAACAAGTTAGTTTTGTCATTGCGAAAAAAAAGCCCCGAAAGGGGCCTTTTTGAATCTAAAAGATCAGTTGGAACGTATTATCAGAGCTATCTATAAATTCCGGTTCAACTGATTTTTTCTGACTTATGCAGCATTTGAAAGAACAAATGTTGCAATCGTCGTATACACAGCAAGTACACAGATTGCAGCGACCGATACGCGGAAAACTTCGCCCTTTATATCTTTACCTTTGAAAGCCATGATTACATCCCCCCAAGTTATTTGCTTCAAACAATATTGGCTTAGTATAGATTGATGTTCTAATGCTGACAATAGAAAAAACCTATAAATTGGCTCTAGGGTCTGTTGACGTTTGAGTTTCGTCACGGCCGGAGGCGCTTTTTTCGCCCGTCAAGGCGGAAAGAGAGGACGCTCACCGCTCTTCTAAGATCTAGAAAAGGGCAGACATCAACTCTTGACTGAGTTTAGCGGATAACTTTTTAATAGAGCGGGATTCCGCCTCTCTCATATCTGTTGATGTTCCTTTTGTTTTTGCCTGAAAAGCTTTAACCACTCGACCGGTTTCATCTTTTATTGTGATGTCCCCCGAAGTATGCGAGTAGATTGTACTGCCTCTATCGACATTATTTGTGGATAATTTGTAGACAATTTGTACATCTGATTTACCATCTGTAATGATCCTCATTCCCTTATTAGTTAGATTTGCGATTAGTGCGGTTTGAAAATTGGAATTTGTTTTATCTTCCGACACGACAGAGATAGACATTTGTCCTATGCGTTCATACACTTGCGCGACAAATTCTTTAATTTCATCGGTTAAAAGAGGTGAGGTTTTTGAGGCAGGGGTAAGGGCGTTATGTCTTGCTTGTAAGTCGGCTCGTTGGTCCACAAGCACCAATGCTGGCGCTACCAAACGAAGTGCGCTCATGCCGTGAGGGTCTTCTATTTTAAATTTTTCGGCATATCCATCAATCTGCATATCAAGATCATTAATTTGACGTTTGAGGCCTTGTAATTCCTTTACGACATCAAGCTGTACGAGTGTAGATACATGCTTGCCACTTTTATGGCTGTCTTCTTGGGTAACGTGGGTAAGCGTGAACTCGGGTACTTTACTTTTGACAGCCTGGCGAAGATTTTCGGTTAGGCTGCTAACGCCATCTTTCATGGATTCTTTGATTTCTTGATCCACTTCACCACTGACGTTAACTGATATTTGTTTGATCAATTCGACGCGCGCGATATCTTTTGCTCTTGCTGCGGCGCCTGATTCGTTACCGCCAAATATTTCAGCGGAGCCGACGCCATAAAGAAAACCGGGCTGAACAGGCGTATTAAGAATCCAGTCTGGTTGCCCGCTTTTTTTCGCTGTTTTCACATTTTTTGGGCTAGCACAACCGGTAATAACTAAAGAAAAACCAATGAGCAGGAGAGCAAGGAGTAATGTATTCTGAGTCGGTGTGTATTTTTTTGTCAGCTTCATACCTGTTTATGCCTTTAGAATTTGAAACAAAACAACCGGGCTTATTACAAAGACCCGGCTGTTATTTGAAAATTTAGAACTTATAGTCCAAAACTGCTGCGTTCCATCAATTTCTTGATCTTCTTAGTACCACTCCACGCTTCACGCGTTGTTTGCAGATTGATTAATTTCAAATCAATTTGATAAGAGGTAACTCGTTTGCCTTCCAGTTGATCAACAAATGAGTTGATAGATCCTGATAGGGCAAAATTTGCTCCCATTTCTTCACCCATTTCCATACGAGTTTCTTCGGAAGCATTCATATCTTGCTGTTTTAATTCGTCACGTATACGTTCACGCTCGTCACCGCTAACAACAAATTCAGCCATACCACTGCGCATGACCGCACGTTTAATATCATTTACAAAGGTGTCAGTTGCGATATGTTCATGAGATTTGTTTTTGATACGTTGAATTGTAATTGTTGGCTCTTTGCCAGGAAATTTACTTTTGAAACGTTTTAACCATGGATATGAGAACATATCATCCACCATCTCTTCAGCAACCAGACGCGAGTCTTCATCATTCCATTTGTCCGTTAAAGCCATTTCTTTGTCCGCTGCAACACGGGTAGTTTTTGTTCCACCGCAACCAACAATAAATGTTGATAAGCAGATGGCGGCAGCGATCACTTTCAGTGAATGATTGCTAAAATTTATATTCATTATTAACTCCTGTTGATAAATGTAATTAAATAACTTGTCGACTATTTTAGTAGTTTAGCATCCTGTTGCGAACTGTATTTCGTATTTAGCTGGCAACATCTTTAATTCGGATTTTTCTCAGCTGCATTTATTATATTAGCTGCAATTTTCTCGTTGTTCTCGATTTTTGCTGATTGGGTGTTGTTCGTGATTTGAGTGGCAGAAGCCGAGCGATTTCGCAGTATGAATAATTCACCTTTTTTGACATTGATCTTTTTCGTAGTGTCTTTGAATACACCTCTACCATTCGCTTTTTTTGTCACAACACGAAGTTTATTTCTTCCTTCTTCCAAGGGGATGCGTTTAATTTTAATGGCGTAAGGTAGAGTTAGCCAATTCCTTGTTTCAGCTTGACTGGTTGCCGTGTTGACAATTTTTCCTAACAAGCTGACAAGTTTTTTTGCATCATCACCTCCGAGTTGGCCTGCGACTGAAGCACCTGTTTCTCCGATAAGGGCTTTAACGGTTTCTCTTGCCAAAGCCATTTGCAGGTCGGAACCTGAATTAACAATTTGTTCTTGTAAAGCTAGTTCTGCGAGTGACTCTGCGAGAACCATTTCACCTTTATTCTGTCCATTCACCCAAACTTCTGTGCTGCTAAAAGGCGCAGGGGAAGGGCGATAGTAAGGAACTGTTATGCGAGTCCCTAAGGTGCCCAGTGCATTTATTAAGCCGATTTGTTCAGCTAGGTCCCACGCTGGGCCAATAGCAAAACTCTTGGATAAAAATCCCTGCATTGATCCGACAACTCCATTTGTATGGTAATTTCTAAGAATATCTAACATGCTTTTATCGGCATACATGGTATAAAACCAACTAAACTGATCGTGTTTTTCTTTTGGGTTGCTTGAGTATAATGGAGCTACAATTAGCTTCCGAGCACTCTGATCTACAGAAAGACGTATATTCATCTCATCTCGTTTTGGAATCATCCCCAAGTGCTCGATGATGAGAAGCTGAGGTGTGCCTTTTTTAAAGTCTTTTAATTGATCCCGTTGTTTCTGAGAAAGTTTTTGTTCGGCGAGCCTTGGCCACTCGTTTTCGTAGCCGCCAGCCCACTGCATTAAACGAATCGTGTCGAACCAGGCTTGTGACGTAATTTCACTACCCAGAAAGTATTGGTCAGCGTACCCATCTTCATAAAGCTGTGCTGCTTGTTGATAGGCAATGCGCGCATCATCATATTCATTATTAGCTTCGTAGACAGCGCCTGAAATATAACGAATATAGGCATCTTCGCGGAATTTCAACGCATCAAGATCTATTCCGCCGTTAAGTTGTCGATAGATTTCGAGTAGCTGGCTGAATAGTTTTTTCTTTTTGTCTTTTGCTTCTTGATAAGTCCCTTCTTCATTCCGTATTGCCCGTAATAGGATATCAACTCTTCGATATTCTATTCTTGCTCCCTCCAGCATAGATTCAGCTTTTGATTTACTATTTGCTTTTGCTGCGAGGTGAATAAAATTTAATGCTTTATAATAATGGATGAACGTACGCTCAAACTTTGTGCCGCGATACTCCCCCTGCCGAGGGCTTGTTAGTGCAACGGATAGTATATCCTTAGAGCGAGTTGTTTCTAGTTCTTCACCAATGCTAGCTGCGCGAGCCAGGTTTTGGTTGCTTGATTCATATTGGCCATTAAGATGCTCTAATAGACCTAACTCCATAAAATAGACTAATCGATCAACGCCATCAGGTTTGAGTGACTTTTTAATCTCTTTTATGGCAACGGGGTAATTACCCTTCTCAACAGCTTTAAAAATTTTTTTATTGCCATCCAGGTAAGTTGCGCAACCTGAGATAGAGAAAATTATGAATAGGCTGCATAGCAGCAATTTTCCTCGATTACTTAGATAAAGCATTATGCTTGTCTCCCTAGGCATAAATGACAAGACAAGTTCAGAGTGAAATTTGTCTTTAAATTAAGTTTATTATTTTGCTATATATCAGTTTATTTTTACCCGGATGATTCACAATTTATCCGGGTTAGTAACCTTTATATATTTTTTTTCGTTCTCTAACCTTTCTTATGTAATCTCTGGTTTCTTTATGTGGCAGCTTCTGCTCTAGCCGTTTGTAAAGAGTCTCAGATGACATATTATTTATTTTATCTGATGCTTTATAAATGTTGGTATTGCCGTTTATGGCTCTACTTACGTTTCCACCACCCGTGTTGTAAGCAGCAACAATAAGGTACATTTTGCTCGTTTTATTATTGATGTTTTTGAATTCTCGATTGGATAGCAGGTCGAGGTATGCTGTTCCAAGCTGAATGTTTTTTGTTGGCTGATATAAATAGGAAGAGCTTGGTTTTTTGTCTTTACCAAAAGCGTGTCGGTATGCATCCCTTCCGCCGGAGCGGGGGACTAATTGCATTAGGCCATAAGCAGGAATGTGTGAACGTGCTTTTGGATTGAAATAGGATTCTGTATGGATGATTGCCAGTACCAATGCAGGGTCAATATTATATTTCTGACTATATTTTTTAACCGGTTTGGCGAATTTGTCTGCACGGATTTTGAGGTGGTTTGGCACCATTTTAAGTTTGACTGTTGCTTTTATGCGGGTATTGCCGTCTTTAGCGACAAAAGGAGTGTCGGAAACGCTTAATTTTTTATCGATAAGGTTTCTGGCAACACGATCAACGTTAGTGTGTGTAATGGGTTTTCCGTTGTCTAACCTGATCTGGTTTTTGATAGGGCTTTCGCCATCGACACTTTTGTCATCGATTATTTTTTCCAGCTGTTTTTTGAGATTGTTAAGTGCGGTTAAGCGTTGGGTATTTGAGAGTTTTTTTACAGTTTGTTGTTTGGGATCGACAGGTACGATAACTTCCAGGGTTACATTGCCCTTTTCAAAGTTGACGATACTTCTTGATAATTTGTTATTTGCGTAATCAACCCATTCTATTTTTGTTGAGCCACGAAATTCACCCCACTGCTTTTCGATCTCTTTTTTATAGTCTTCGTACTCTTTTTCTTCGAGTTTTAATAGCCGCTCATCTTCTTTTAGTGATGCAGAAAACTCCTGTTGCAGAGATGAGGTTCCGTTTTGGGTATCGTTTTGTAAAGATTGTTGAAACTGCTTGAATTCTTCATCACCTGGAGCGGCAATAAGTGATGAGCTTGCAAGCGAAGTTGCAAGCAGCATAAATATTAAACTGCTCACTCTTCTATTAAAAGTACCCATACTTTTTTTCCTTGCCAATCTTTCCAATATCTTTCAATTTTTGCGCTGATTGTAATTTCCTGGCCTTTAATGATTGCTTTAGTTGATATGCTCGCATGCTCAGAGAAGTTGTTGCCAGAAACTGTTTGTTTATTGTTGACTTCTCCACTGACTTCAACAGAGCTGCCTTTTTGCAGGGCCAATTCAGCAAGTGCTAACTTGGTTGCTCTTTCTCTAGCCCAGCTTTCACCAAAAATATCGTAACTTGCAGAGCCTACCGCAGACAAACCACCACCAGAGGGGCTGTCTATCCAGTCGGGACGTTTGTTAGGATTCGTAGTACAGGCGGTAGCCGCAAATAAGAACAGAATGAGGATGTTGAATTTAATCAGATTTTGAAGATTAGAGCGGCTTTTGTATTGTGTAGAGTACACGTTAATTTACCAATATTTAATTGTTAGCCAGTCACATATAACACCCAGTATTCATAGGCATGAATACCGGGTGCGCCTGTATCGAAAAGCAGGTTTTATTACAAGTCCTGGTTAGCGATTTTATCGATCTCAGCATCTAGCTCAGCATGTGCTTTTTTAGCCATGAATTTTTGCCACATTGCTTTTTGATTGTTATAGCTTGTTTTCAACGCTTCCTGCGCATTAGCTGCAGCACCAGCGGGATCCATGCCAACAAGCACATACATTACCTTGGTTTTTGGATTAACACGTGTTTTGAAGACTTTTGTACCGTGCAACGTCTCATTTGTGATTTGTTTACTCACATCAGAGCTAACTGCATCGACTGTTTCGTCATCACCAACACCGGTTGTTTCAACATAGTTTTTAACAAGTCGTTTGACATGTATTTTCATTTGCGCCGCTAATTGATTTCGAGCAGCTGCAGTCGCTTGAGTTTTTTGGAATTGAGTGCCAGCTTTAGTGGCACGGAATGAGCCAACTGCTGATACGGCAATGCCATCAACGGGTGCATCACATACCCACTCTGGAGCAGGTACATCGGGCGAATCTGGAAATGTGCAATCAGCTACCAATTCTGGTTTTGACGCACAGCCAGCCATTAATGCAGCAACGAGTGCCGCGGTAAGACCTAGAGTTTTTACATGCATTGCCATTTTTATCTCCTTAAATATTCACAGTCTATTATAAAGCATGATTGAATTATTACTTCAAGAGCGTACTTGTTAAGTGATAATTCATAATATTAGGTTTGTTTAATATTGGAATATCGATATACCCAAGGTGAATCAATCATAATTTAGTTTTTGATTGTCTCTCACAGTCTAATAAATAACAATGATCGGTGTTACACATGACGTTAAGTCGGAATCAATCTTTTATTTGCCTCAATGCCATTTTGACAAGTTTGTATAGTTTACCCTAGAATTTGCAGATAGACACTACTGAGAGTGCTTTTTATGTTTATTTGATAGTGAAGTCAGCAGTCAGCAGTCATCAAATATATTATAACTTTGTTATATAGTCGCGAACGTTAAGCCTAACTCTACTTAAGAGTGTTTCATGCCTAATCAGTTAATTGATCGTAAACCTAGTGTTGCTTGTTGTTTGTGAATTAAATCACAGTAAGGTCAATGAATTTGATATGAGATGGATGTTGAATATTTTGATGTGAACAAAAAACGCCCGTTTTATCGGGCGCTTTTTATTGGAACCATGTAATAAAGAACGTACATGAAACAGCTTATCCATCTGACATCACATCTTCAGCCCTTCTTGGCACGTTCTTCGGCAAACTGCTCCTGTTGCCCTACCTCCTGCGTACATGCAGTCGTCAATCACAAAAGCTCGAAATAGAACGACTTTCCTCGATAACTGCTCCTGCGTTATTCTACTTACGGGCGTCCTGCCCTAATGCATTTTTGCTCATTCAGAACGTGCCAATACTGACTAAATATGAGCGTCAGATGTCCAAGTTATTTCATACACGTTCCTAACTGAATTGTTGTTACATTGCAAAGCCATTTATTGTTAGTGAATAAGGCCCAAGCTCCGTTTCAAAGGGAGAGCCTGATAACTTCTCTAATGCACCGGTTGTATCATTGACATGATACGCAGATATTGTGCCTTCACCATTGTTTGCGACATAGACAAACGGGCTTGAGTTGTCCCTGACCACTGCATACGGGAACCAGCCTGCATCAAATGGTGAATCTTTTATTTCTGAAAGTGCACCTGTTTTGTTGTTGATTCGAAAAACGGTAACATCGTGACTGCCCCAGTTTGCAGAATATAAAAACTCACCTTTAGTGTCAGTGGTAACAGAGTACGGTTGAGCACCCGCTAAGAAGGGTGAGCCTTCCACCTCTGTTAATGCACCAGTGCTCTGATCAATTTGAAAAGCCGATACTGTGGTCGAACCATAGTTACTGGAGTATGCGAACCGGTTATCAGAAGTGATGGAAACATAGATCGGTCGCTCATCGGTTTTTGCATCTTCAGATGTCTGAGTGAAAATGCCTGTTTTAGGATCTACGATATAACTACTTATGCTGTGACCATAAAAATTTGCAACATACGCAAACTTCCCGTTTGGAGAAAGGTTGACCGAAATGGGATGTTCTCCTGTTTTAACCGGTGCGCCACTGGCAGTGATTGCTCCTGAGTTTTGGTCTATGATGAAGGTTCTGATTTGATTGTCGTTTTCGTTGGTAATGTAAAGAAAATTGCCATTAGGGCTTACAGTTACTGCATCTGGATAATCGCCAACAATAAAAGGTGAACCGTCTAGCTGTGTTAGTACTCCACTGTCTGCATTTACTCGATAGGCAGATATACTGTTTGAGCCTTGATTTGCAGCATAAACGAATTTGTTGTTAGGTGTTGTTTTGATTGAAACTGGATAGCGCCCTGATTTAAAAGGGGACCCTTCAATCTCGGTGAGCTGACCTGTGACAAGATTTATTTTAAAGGCAGAAACATTATGTGCCGCTTGATTTGCAGAGTAGACAAAATGAGGAGTGCTCGAAATATTCAATTTGCTACTGGGGTTTGGAGGTGCGGCAAATGAGTGTGTTGAAAAAAATAAAGCACTAACGACGGCGAAACTTCTAATAGTTTTAAATGCATTAAGTGATTTTTGCATAGTGGATTTACCTCGTGATAAAAATATCACTCAGGAGAATGACGCCACTGATTTTTATCTGTGTAGATAAAATTTAACTTTAATTATTGTCGTTGCTATTAAGTTTTGTGGTTTCATTTCTCGTAAGTATAACAAGGCTGCGAAAGTTGATTTTCGACAACCCCTCCCATAGATAAATTTAATATATTATTTCTCTATGAAATAGTCTACTGATTTTATCGGAAATTATTTTTAGGTTGTAGGTAAGCGTTTGAGTATGTCGCTAAATGAGCGAATCCAGGGCTTTTGTGCCTGTAATTCTCGAGATAACAACTGACGTGCGCTCTTCGCCTCTTGCGCTGTAGGAAATGACTGATAGAGGATTATAAACCAATCATTGTTTTTTCTTGTAGTCTTGATTAATTTGGCATGTGCTTTTAGCTTGTGTTGTAAAATAAATTCCCTTGCAGCATTTTCATTTGATGTGCCGATTAATTGAATCGTGTAATGATTTTCCTGTTGAGCTTTGAGCCACTTTAGTTCGTCAGTTTCTGATTGTTTGGTTTGTTCCAACAGAGCAGTTGGCTTGGAGGCTACCTCAACAATATCTTCTTTTATTGTTTTATTGGAAGGTGATTCTTCAAAAAGAGAATCGTCTATGTCATCACTTGTTGCTATTTGCTCTAACACATCTGGTGCTTCTTCTGTAGTAGCTTCAGTATCAGCGGAAAGAGATTTTTCACTCAACGTTGGTTGCTCAACGGTAATGGCTGAATGAGAAGTTTCTGTAGGCTCTATTGGCAAATCTATGTTGGATGTAACGATGTTCTTGTTTGGAATTTCAAGCGGAATTAAATCTACATCCGGTTTTTCTTCAGTAGAATCCGGGAGTGCTAATATGACAATTAGGACGATAATTCCGACAGCTAATGATAGAGCAATTGTCGTGAAGTTTTTATTCGGTATTGCTGACTTGTTTTTTGAAGGAAAATCTATGGTCGATGAGGATAAGTCTGATAATAGCTCATCAGAAAGTATATTTATTTTTTTGGGAACACCCATAGAGTCCATGTGTATTTTTCTTATTTGTTCATTGTTGAACAGAGGGTGATTTTCTAGACCAAGGCTTTTTAATCGGAACTCAATATATTCTCGTGTCTCACTAAGCGTAAAAGGTAATAATGGTAGATATTTTAATGATGCTTGTTTTTCTTCACGGGGAATGAAATTTAATACAAGCTCTGGAACTGTTTGTCCGAGGATCAATAATCTAACTAGTGGTGATGATTCTGGTGTGTGAGAAATGAATGCGGATAACGCTGGTACGAGAGATGGGTGTAGCAATTCAATATCATCAATAATAAGAAATGCAAGTTCCTCTGTATGTTTAAACCCCTCAAATTGGTCACAAATATTTTGTATATGTTCGCTGGCGTTGTATGCAGCTGAATGAGAGCTGAGTCGGAAATCATTAACTATGTTATCAATGAAGTCTTGTTCGGTAGTGCAGTTTCGTGCGGAGATGTAACATGTACGCCAGTTGTTTTGTGCCAAAGCTGCGCACTGTTTGCCGACCGATGTTTTACCAACTCCGTCAGCACCCTGGATAAAGAGTACTAACTTGGTGTAGTCAACAAGATGAGAAACTTTATTGACTATCTCTTTTCTGTTCTCATTTTCATAAAAATAGCGTTGATTAGCGTTGATAGATTTGGGAACAGGAGCATCCGGATTTGTGTTGCTGAGGGAGTCCAGTTTTTCTGAGAGATGTTCTGAGAAATCTTTCATATGGGATTACTTTGTCCTTCCATAAATACGACACGATAACCGCGCTTGATTTGTTTGTCGCGCGCATCTATCAATGCGTTTTCGGCTTCTTCAGGTGTTGAAAAATATTTTTTTTGAACGCGTCCTGGCGAGCCTTGGGCTCCCCATTCTTTTGTTAAAAGCCAGCCATTAAATAGATCAGGACCAAGGTGTAATTGATAAAACCGTGGTTGATGATTTTCGCTTGCAGCTGTCTGCATATATATTCGCATATGTTTATCTGGCTATGAAAGTGCTTACATCAATTTGAGAAAACAATCATGAATTATCCGGGTTAAGTGAGTTGTAGAGGATCAAATAATCGGTTGTATTCTGATATAGCATAACGATCAGTCATACCAGCGACATAGTCCGCAACTATTCTCGCACGACCAACATCTCCATCACTGCTCTCCATTATTTTGGCTTTTCTACGATATTCGTTTGCCAGTAATTTAGTGTCGTTTATAAAGGCGTCAAATAGTTTCTCAACGATATGATGAGCCTTTTTAGACATTCGATATACCCGAAAATGTGAGTAGAGATTATTTCTTAAAAATTGTTTTAACTCCAGATTCATAGCTATCATTTGCTCGCTAAACATAATGATTGCGCTGGAGTATTGTCTGACATCTTCTATAGATGATGGTGATATGCTCACCAGGTTTTGTTTTGATGTTTCGATCAGGTCACCTACCAGGCAGTTAATCATGCGCCGAATGATTTCATGTGTTGCTCTACGTTCGCTCAATTGTGGGTAGAGATCTTTTACCACGCGGTAATGTTCTTCAAATAAATTGATTTCAAGTAATTGCTGCACACTGATTAGGCCAGCTCTTAAACCATCATCAATATCGTGGTTGTTATATGCAATCTCATCTGCAAGATTAGCAAGTTGTGCTTCGAGGCTAGGCTGGTGTTGTTTTAAAAAACGTTCACCGAGTTGTCCGAGTTTCCTGGCATTAGGTAGGGAGCAGTGTTTTAGAATGCCTTCGCGAGTTTCAAACGTAAGATTCAGTCCTTCAAACTCGGCATATTTTTCCTCAAGAACATCAACAACTCTCAGGGATTGCAGATTGTGCTCAAAACCGCCGTAATTTGACATGCATTCGTTGAGCGCATCTTGCCCGGCATGGCCAAACGGAGTATGACCCAGATCGTGGGCTAATGCGATTGCTTCAGTTAGGTCTTCATTAAGATCCAATGCTCTTGCTAGTGCACGGCCTATTTGTGCAACTTCAATCGAATGGGTAAGGCGAGTTCTAAATAAATCACCCTCATGATTAACAAAAACCTGCGTTTTATATTCTAGTCGCCTAAAGCCTGTGGAATGTACAATTCGGTCTCTATCGCGCTGATATTCGCTGCGGTAATTTGGAGGCGCTTCATAGACCTGTCTTCCGATAGTGGAGTCTGAAGTGGCAGCATATTGAGCAAGAGTTTGCATAATCTAAGCTAATCCTTTACTGAGAGAAAAGACTCCAGTGTTTGGTCCAACGCTGTTCGGTCATAGTTATCGCTAATTATGGCTTGACCGATTGATTGCAGCAAGACCAATCTGATAATGCCATTAAGCGCTTTTTTATCTCTTAGCATGAGATCAATAAATTGTTCATGTGTCATTTCTTTTGGTGGAGCGGTTGGTAGTTTTGCTCTTTCAGTTAGCGAGACTATTTTATCCACATCACTTTTTGATAAGAAACCAGATCTGAATGATAAATCGGCGGCCATGAGCATTCCTACTGCAACTGCCTCACCATGGAGCCATTGCCCGTAGCCTGATGCGGTTTCTATCGCGTGACCAAATGTATGACCTAAATTTAATAGCGCTCGTTTGCCATGTTCTTTCTCATCTGCGGCTACAATCTCAGCTTTGTCCTGACAAGAGCGCTCAATTGCATAGGCTAAGGCATCAGCGTCTCTGGCTGTCAGTTTTTCAATATTTGATTCAAGCCATTCGAAAAATGGTTTATCACCTAAAAGCCCATATTTAATGACTTCTGCTATACCGGCAGCGAGTTGTTTGTCTTCAAGTGTGTTTAATGTTTCTGTATCAGCAAGAACACATTGTGGCTGGTGAAATGCACCAATCATGTTTTTTCCAAGCGCATGGTTAACGCCTGTTTTACCGCCAACTGATGAATCAACTTGCGAAAGTAGCGTTGTTGGTATTTGGATAAAATTCACACCACGTTGATAACTGGCAGCAGCAAAACCAGTCATATCCCCAATAACACCTCCGCCCAATGCTACGAGCGTTACACTGCGGTCCATTTTATGGGTTAATAGTGCATCAAAGATGAGATTAAGTGTTTCAAGATTTTTGAACTGCTCGCCGTCCGGTAATATGACTGTTTGATGATCAAAACCAGTCAGCATGGCTTGAGTCTTTTCAAGGTAAAGCGGAGCAATTGTATCGTTGGTGACGATAAGTACTTGTTTATTTTTGATGTGGTTTCGTATCAAGTCCTGAGATAGCAGGCCTCTGCCAATATAAATTGGATAACTTCGCTCACCAAGGTCGACATGTAGTGTTTTCATATTTTATCTATTTGTAAGGTTACTTGTTAATAATAACTGGTTTAGTGTAGAAGTCTGAAAGACTTCTTAGAAAAAAACTAATCGTTTGAACAGTAATTCCCGCTAGAAACGGAGTTGGGATTGATTTTTCCGTTCCGAGTGCATTCTTAGCCCAAGCCACTCCAAAATCAATCTCAACTCCTCTTCATAGGGCGATTAGTGGGAACTACTGTCGTTTGAAGAGCAAGATGCTGTTTCAAGAATAACTACGATATCGTTTATTATTTCCCTAATTGGCTTTTGGTCGGTTTCAAAGATTAAATCAGCAACGTCTTGATAGTAGGGTTCGCGAGCTTCCAACAGATTGGCCAATACTTCTTTTGGATTGTTGCTTTGTAGAAGTGGACGATTTCTGTCCTTTGATGTTCTCTCCAGCAGTTTATCCAAAGATGCTCGGAGATAGATTACGAAGCCGTTTTCTGAGAGTATTTTTCTATTCTCTTCTTTTATGACTGCACCGCCACCGGTAGCAAGAATAATATTGTCCGTTTTTGCGAGCCTTGAAATCATTCGGGACTCACGTTCCCTAAATCCGTCTTCACCTTCTAATTCAAAAATGAGCGGAATAGAAGCGCCGGTGTTCTGCTCTATTTCTTGATCGCTGTCTTTAAATTCCTTATTTAAGGTTTCAGCGAGCTTTAGGCCAATGGTTGTCTTTCCAGCACCCATTGGGCCAACAAGAAAAATACGAGATGGGAATGTTGCGCTTTTCAAACTATGGATTCCGGATAAAAATAATCAACTTTCTAGTTCGAAGATTATAAGCGCAGATTGATCGCTTGTGAATCATTGATCCTAAAAGTAAAGGCGCAAAACTGCGCCTTTAGGTATGGAAAGTCTAGTTTAATATTTATTCCAACTTGAGACGCTCTTTAAGAATTTTGGGGGTAACAAATATCAGCAATTCATCTTTTTCGTCAATTTCCGATGTTGATCGAAAAAGCCATCCTATTAACGGGATGTCACCAAGGAGTGGTATTTTATGTTTTTCTACTTTCTTGGTTTGCTCAAATACACCGCCTAAAACCACAGTTTCTCCATTATCAACCAGAACCTGGGTTTGTACTTCTTTGGTATCGACACTAGGCACACCGTTAAATACTTCACCGACGCTATCTTTAGTTACTCGTAAATCAAGTATTACTCGATCATCGGGCGTGATCTGGGGTGTGACTTTCAAGCTAAGAACTGCTTTTTTGAAAGCAACAGAAGTCGCACCACTTGAGCTAGCTTGCAGGTAAGGAATTTCTGTACCTTGTTCTATTAGTGCTTCTTTCTGATTAGAAGTAATTACTTTTGGGTTTGATACTATTTCACCTTTTCCTTCAGTTTGTAGTGCCGTTAATTCAAGATCTAATAAGGCGGTATCTGTGAGCAATCCTAGCGCGAAGCTACCTGGAGTGCTCGCTGCTCCAGTGACAGGAAGATTCAGATTGAAGTTCGAGCCAGAGCCTGATAATGAAGGGGAGTTAGTAAAGCCTGCGGCGTTGCCTGACGTAAATATCGTGTTATTGCCACTTTTTTCTGTGGCTGTTACACCAAGTTTGACACCTAAGTCACTACTGAAGCCATCGTTAGCAATGACAATGCGTGATTCGATCAATACCTGGCGGATCGGTATGTCAAGGCTGGTAATCAATTTCCTGATATCGCTGAGTCTGTCGATAGTATCGCGAATTAATAGAGTGTTGGTTCTTTCGTCGATTGAGACATTGCCCCGTTCTGAAAGTAGTGAGTTATTTTCCGATTGGACAAGTTCAGCTAATACTGAGGCTTTGGCGTAATTGACTTGAATGAGCTCTGATCGCAATGGTGTTAGTTCAGTCAGTTGCTTTTGAGCTTCCAGTTCAAGTTTCTCTCTAGCAGCAATCTCTTCACTTGGCGCAACGAGCATAACAGAGCCGTTTTTACGCATGGCCAATCCCTTGGTTTTAAGGATGATGTCGAGTGCTTGGTCCCAAGGTGTGTTTTTAAGTCGCAATGTAATGCTGCCTTGAACAGAGTCACTCACGACAACATTGAGACCGGTAAAGTCAGCTAATAATTGCAATACTGCGCGAACTTCAATGTCTTGAAAGTTTAATGATAGTTTTTCGCCAGAATATTGTGTTTTCTTTTGTGCCGCTTTTTCCTTGGCTGTAATTGGGCGTACATCAAGTGTTAATGTTTTGTCTGATTGGTAAGCCAGATGTTCGTATTCGCCAGTTGGTGTAATGATCATCGTTACATTACTTCCAGAGGTAAATGTATCAATGGTTTTTACCGGGGTCGCGAAGTCCACCACATCCAGGCTTTGTTGAAGGTTGTCAGGTAGGTCTGCGTCAATGTATTCGACGATGATTTTTCCGGCTTCTTCTCGAATGTCTGCAACCATGTTGGCTTCACTAAATGTGACTACGACTCGACCTTCTCCACCATCGCCGCGCCTAAAATCTACATTTTTAATTCCGCGTGTCTGTTTGCTTTGAAAAGATGCTGCCCCTGATTGAGATATTGTAGGGCTACTTTCTGACGAACTAGAACCTAAAATTAACACTAAAGAGTTTTCAGTCATTCGTGTGGTATAGGCAACTTGTTTTACAAGATTGATCACAACACGAGTTCGTTCGCCAGCTTCAACTGCTGCTATTGATTTGATATTTCCCATGCCTACACGGCGTGAGCGCCATGATAGTTTGTTTTTGACGTTGGCGAAATCAAGTGCAATTCGTGCTGGCTCGTCTACAGTGAATGCGCTAGGTTCTGTAAAGCTGCCAGAAATGCTAAAAGTTATCTGCACTTTATCTCCGGGGAGGGAGCTAAAGCTAATATCCTGTAAATCACCAGCAAAGAGGTTAGTGCTTGCAATTAGAAGTGAAGCAAATAAGCCTGATACTAATATGTTGTTATATTTTTTCATTATTATTTTTTTTATTATTGATTTGATGCTCATAATTTCCTTCCCGACAACTGTACAAGCCTGTGTTAATTAGACAAAACTACATTATTTCTACGTTCGGCCCAGCCGCCGAGTCCATCTGCAACAATTTCTTTCAATGTGATTTTTGATTCTGAAATATTAAGAATTTTACCATTGTTCTCACCGATGTAATTTCCTTTACGTACACGGTAAATATTGTTATCTGGTGTTTTTATGATTGCCCAGTTCTGCCCGTTGTTGTTCATGATGCCCACCATAACAAGGCTATCTAATGGATATTTTTCTAGCTCTTCTTTATTGCGTACATTGCTTGGTCGTACTCCGCTGCTTTTACTTCTCTTTTTAGAGATGGATTTGACAAGGGAGACGGATGACTTGAAGGGGTCTCTAATGTTTGCAACCTGATATCGATGTGTTTCATACGGTGTAATTATGGGTAAGGCTTCTACTTGACCAACATACTTTGCTTTTGTTTCTGCGACAAAAGTTGCCAGATCATTCATATTGTTATTCGTGCAGCCTACGGCTAATAGTACTGACATAGCTATTAGTATTTTTTTAGCTGGATTGCCACAAAACATCGATGTTAATTTATCTTGTAGGTTCATTTGCTTTGCCCACTGAGTTGCTCAAGCTCATTATCATCGAGATATCGATAGGTTTTTGCTTTTGCTTCAAGAATAAGTTCTTGTGATGAATTTTTTTGTTTCCCAGTGTTTTTCGATCTTTGAATAGAAAAATCATGAATCGTCACTATGCGAGGTAATCCTGCAACACCGCTCATGAATTTTCCAAACTCATGATAATCGCCGCGTACGATAAGTTCGATTGGGAGTTCGACATAAAAATCTTTGGGTAATTCACCTTGGGGTTTAAAATAATCAAATTGCAAACCGTTGGTTAGGCCGGTTTGAGTGATGTCTGTTAATAGATCGGCAACTTCTGTTTTGCTCGGAAGCTGTCCTAATAAAGATCCAAAGGTTTTTTGAATTTCTTCTAACTGTTTTTGATAACTGCCTAAGTTGGCTGCTTTAGCTTGTTTTTGCTCAAACTGTCTTTTCAGGTCTAATTCTTTTTTTTCTAGCATTGCCAGCCGATCACGTTGGCCTGATGTGTCAACAAAGTACCCTATTATTAACATGGCTGTGGATACTAATAATAATGTGATTGCCTTTGCAGCAGTTGACCAGTTACCAACATTACTAAAGTCTAGTTCATTAAGTTCGGAGAGATTCATTCCTGGTGACTCCTTTTTACTTTAAGGGAAAACCAGCTATGATTTGGATATTCTTTGGTATCTGCATCAATAACTATGAGCTCAGGATCCTGCAACCATCTCGATTTATCGATATTGCGCATGAGAGAAGAGATTCGTGAGTTAGATTCCGCGATTCCTTCAATGTGAATATTGTTCCCTTCGTGATTTAATTTTAATAATTGGACACCATCAGGCATTGTGGTAACTATGGCTTCAAAGAGGTAGACAATTTCGGGTCTACTTTTTTGTAATCGCTGAATAACTTCCATTCTATTGAGAAGTTTTGATTTTTCTTCTTCCAGCGTTCTTATTGCCGCTATTTCTTTTTCAACAGATTTGATCTGCTGGGTGAGGAATTGATTGCGTGTATTCTGATAAGTAATTTGATTTTCGATTTCCATGTGAACCGTAGCAATAATACCGACAGTAACAATCGCTGTAATAACAGCCATTATATAAAAACGTTTTTCTCTTTCTTTTTTGAGTGTTTCGCGCCAGGGAAGTAAATTGATTCTTGCCATTGTTAATCGAAACTCCTTAGAGCCAGGCCGCAAGCAATCATAAGAGCTGATGCATCATCACTAAGCGCTTTTGCGTTAACTTTATTAGAAAGGGTCATCGAAGCAAATGGATTTGCTATAGATGTGGGAATGCCAACACGTTCTGATATAAGTTCATCCACACCATGAACCGCGGCGCAGCCACCGGCGATGACAAGATGATCTATTGCATTATGCTGACTTGAAGAAAAGAAAAATTGCAAGGAGCGACTAACTTGTTGGGCCATTGCTTCTTTAAAAGGGTCCAAGACTTCAGGGATGTAATTATCCGGGAGTCCGCCGTGTCTTTTCGCTTCTCCCGCTTCTTCATAAGAGAGGCCAAATCTACGTTGAATCTCTTCGGTTAATTGTCGACCGCCAAAAACTTGTTCACGTGTGTAAATAATTCTCTGGTCATGAAGTACGTTGAGTGTGGTCATTGTTGCGCCAATATCGATGATGGCGATAGTGTTTCCAAAACCACCATCCGGTAAATGTGACGATATTAGTGAAACTGCATTCTCCAGAGCATAAGCTTCAACATCGACAATTTTAGGATTTAGTCCGCTTAGCTCCACAGCAGCAACGCGTGCATCAACATTTTCACTTCGACAGGCGGCTAATAAAACATCAACTAATTCGCTGTTATTTTCAGTTGTACCTAGAATTTCAAAGTCCAGGGCGACTTCTTCTATAGGATAAGGAATGTACTGATCTGCTTCTAATTCAATTTGGCTGGCGAGTTCTTCATCATTTAATGCGGCAGGCATGGAAATGATTTTTGTAATAACTGAAGACCCTGCTACGGCTACAGCTGCATCGGTTGTTTTTGCGCCGGATCTTTTAAGTGCTTTGCGAATTGTTTCTCCTACTGATTCGATATCAGTGATCGCTTTTTCAACAACTGCGTTTGGGGAAATTGGTTCTACGGCGTAACTTTCAACCTGATAGCGATTATTTTGCTCGCTAAGCTCTAGTAGTTTTACAGCGGAAGAACTGATATCCAGCCCTAATAACGTCGACTTTTTTCTTTTGAATATATCAGCTAATCCCACGCTAAATGTCCCTTACATTATTATTAGTCGCAACTTCCGAAATATAGCCAGCACAGCTTAGCGAATTCTTAACTGCTTTAAGAATCAAATTAAGAATGAGTAGGGTGTGCCGATGAAAAGCTATGAGTTAGTTGTTCTCAAAGTGAAATAGTTTAATTTCGATTGGATTATTGTCTTTTTTTTTAAATTGGCAGCTTGCTGTACAAAAAAAACACTACGAATAAAATTGCGCAGACTCAATATTCTAACCTGTTTTTCTGAGTTGAACAAATATCCGTCTCAAACGAAGATTAATTCGGGTTGCTGCTGTTTTTTCTTTCAATAGTGGATTGGTTATTGAATTAGATTTCCCCGAAAGTTTCGTGATTTCCCGTGTAAAATGAAGCGGTCAAAATGAATTGCTACGCGACTAATTCGAAAATTCATGAAATATCCGGGTTAAATGCTTTAAACTTCGCGGAAAGATTTGGCAACCATGAGCTTTCTATTCTCGGACAAGCTCCTAATATTGAACCGGACAACAAATAAACAGGGAAGATGAGTGTTTTAATGAAGCAAACATTACCGCAGTCAGACAAAACAAAGAAACCAAACCGTTTTAAGAAAATACTTAAGTTTACTTTTTACTCATCGTTGTTGTCAGCTGTTTTAGGCGCACTTCTTATCACAGGATTATATTTATATATTTCTCCTAGCTTGCCCTCTATTGAGAGCTTGAAAGACGTTCGTTTTCAAGTGCCGCTACGTATTTATTCTTCTGATGGGAAGTTAATTGGGGAGTTTGGTGAGAAGAGACGTTCACCTCTTGAGTTCGAGGATATTCCTCAGGATATGATAAATGGAATATTGGGTGCTGAGGATGACCGATTTTTTGAGCATCCCGGTGTTGATTATCACGGAATTTTACGTGCAATAAAGGTAATGGTAACTACCGGGGAGAAAGCACAAGGTGGCAGTACTATTACTATGCAGGTTGCGCGTAATTTTTTCCTGAGCAGTGAAAAAACATTTCTACGAAAATTTAGTGAAATATTTTTGTCGTTTAGAATCGAGGAAGAATTAAGCAAAGAAGAGATTCTGACTCTATATCTTAATAAAATATATTTGGGCAATCGCTCATACGGCGTTGGCGCTGCTGCAAAGATGTACTATGGGAAAAATATTGATGAGCTAAATGTTGCTCAACTTGCCATGATAGCTGGTTTACCGAAAGCGCCATCTAGATACAATCCAATCATTAATCCCACACGGGCGTTAATTCGCCGAAATTATGTATTAGGTCGAATGTTGCAGCTCAATTCTTTAAGCAAAGAGGAATATGACAAAGCTATTGTTGCGCCAGTAACAGCGAGCCTTCATTTGCAAAGTATTGGTTTGGATGCTCCCTATGCGGCAGAAATGGTGCGTAAAGAGATGATTGATCGTTTTGGAAATGACGCCTATACGGAAGGCTATAGTGTTTATACAACGCTGGATTCCCGTCTGCAGGATCAAGCCGCTCGTAGCCTGCAATATAATTTGCTTGCTTACGAAGAGCGTCACGGTTATCGCGGTCCAGAAACACATTTTGATCCTTTGGAATACTCTGAGCCGGAAGAATGGGATGCGGTGTTGAAAAAGCTAGAAAAATTTCCGTTATTGAAGCCTGGTGTAGTTATTGGTCTGGATGATCAGCATGCATACATTTATATGAAGGAAGGTCAGGTTGTTGAGCTGTGCTGGAAGGGGATGAAATGGGCCGCTCCTTATGTTAACGGTAACGCACCTGGGCCTAAGCCGAAAAATGCCCATGAGATACTTGCTGTTGGTGATGTTGTTAGGCTGTATGATGCAGGTGGAGGGCGCTGGAGTTTGGGGCAAAGGCCTGAGGTAGAAGGAGCGTTGGTTTCTATTAGCTCTCACGATGGGGCAATTCAAAGTATTGTAGGTGGATACGATTTTTATCACAGCAAGTTTAATCGGGCGGCGCAAGCTAAGCGGCAACCGGGATCAAATTTTAAGCCTTTTGTCTATTCAGCTGCTTTAGATAAAGGATATACCGCCGCATCTCTCATTAATGACGCGCCTGTTGTTTTTAATGATCCTGGATTGGAGGAGTCGTGGCGTCCTGAAAATTATAGCGGTAAATTTTTCGGACCGACACGTTTGCGAGAAGCGTTGGTTAAGTCTCGCAATCTAGTCTCTATTCGAATTTTACGCTCAATAGGCGTTCGATATGCGATCGATTATGTGAAACGATTTGGGTTTGACCCTGCGGAATTGCCAAAGGATTTATCCTTGGCGCTTGGTAGTGCTACCGTAACTCCATTATCGATTGCGCAAGGCTACGCAGCGTTTTCCAATGGTGGTTATGCGGTAGAACCTTATTTAATAACAAGCATTGTCGATTCGCAGGATAATATTATTTACGCAGCGAATCCCGCAGTAGTGTGTCAAAAATGTGAAGAGGATCTCTCAAGCAATGAAAGTAACAATAGTTTATTGAGTTCTCAAGAAGAGTCTAAGCCAATAAATCTCGCAAAGCGCATTATCACAGCAGAAAACGCCTATGTCGTGACAACGATTATGCGAGATATTATTCGACGCGGAACAGGTCGTAGAGCCCTTGTGTTAAAGCGTGATGATATTGCCGGTAAAACAGGGACTACAAATGATCAGCGTGATGCCTGGTTTTCTGGATTTAACGCTGATATTGTCACTACTGCTTGGGTTGGTTTTGATAAGCCACATCCACTGGGGGATTTTGAATCAGGAGCACGAGCGGCGTTACCTATGTGGATTTCTTATATGCGAGAAGCTTTGAAGGGTGTTCCTGAAAAGCCCTTAGCCCAACCTCAAGGTATTGTAACCGTGCGTATTGATCCAGAAACTGGCTTATTGGCAGGTGGTGATTTTCCGCGAGCTATTTTTGAAAGTTTTCGTAAAGAAAATGTCCCTAAGCAATCGGCAATGAAAGCTGCTGCTGATCCTTCTTCGGATGTGGAAAATTCACATGAAGAAATGTCAGAACAATTATTTTAACTTTACAATGAGCACTCACAATACTTTCCATAAGCAGAGATTAGAAATTGCTGTTCAAGCTGCTCGATTGCTCGCAGAAGATGGCAGGCTTGATTATTTATCGGCTAAACAAAAAGCATTAAAATTATGCAATATAAGCGATCGTGTCGACTTACCGACAAATGAAGAAGTTGAGGCCCAATTAAAAATTCATCAAAATTTATTTGATCAAAATGATAGCCGAGCTGTATTAATACAAGAGTTGCGAAAAGATGCAGTTGCGGTTATGCAGATATTTGAGATGTTTGAGCCGTTGTTGGTGGGGGCGGTGCTTGAAGGAACTGCAGTTGAGAATTCGCCAATTGAGCTGCATCTTTTCTCGGATTCGGTAAAAGAAGTGGCGATTTTTCTGATTGAGAAGAATATTGATTATGAGTCTTTAGATCGTAAAGTGCGGTTTAATAAAAATGAAACAATTGTTGTCCCTATGCTTCGTTTTTATATGGGTGAGAGAGAAATTGAATTGAGTATTTTTGAATATAAGATGTTAAGGCACAAATTGATTAGTTCTATTACCCAGCAGCCGATGAAACGGGCAAATATTAAAAAAGTTCAGCGCTTAATTTCAGAATAAAAGCACAGTTTCAATATGTGCTTTTATTCAACAACTATTTTTAGACTTTGGGGTAATGTGAGGGATAGTCCTTTTTAGCAACACCCGAATCTACTGCTGCTTTTGCTATACGTGGTGGAATTCGATCGATAAGTCTGGCATCAAGAGGCTTGGGGATAATATAGTCTTTTCCAAAACTCATTTCTGTTACGCCATATGCATCCATTACTTCTTGTGGCACAGGTTCCCGCGCTAAATCTTTTAATGCATGGACAGCTGCGATTTCCATTTCCTGGTTAATAGTGCTGGCTCGAACATCCAGTGCGCCTCTAAAAATAAAGGGGAAACCTAACACATTGTTAACTTGATTGGGGTAATCACTTCGACCTGTTGCCATGATTAAATCGTTTCGGGCTTTTAGCGCAACTTCAGGCTTAATTTCCGGGTCCGGATTAGATAGTGCAAATACAATCGGATTTGTTGCCATAGATTTTAGCATGGCTTCATTGACAAGATCAGGGCCGGATACTCCAATCATGACATCCGCATTTTTCATGGCATCATCAAGCGTTCGATCTTTGGTATCTACCGCGTATGCTTGCTTGTATTTGTTTAAATCATCTCTGTCTGAATGAATTATGCCTTTTCTATCAATCAGGAAGATATTGTTTTTAGTGGCTCCCAGTGCAACAAGAAGATTCATTGAAGCAATGCCAGCTGAACCAGCGCCAATACATACGATCTTTGCGCTTTCCAGGTTTTTATTTTGTAAATGAAGGGCGTTTAGTAGGCCTGCAGCGATAATAATCGCGGTGCCATGTTGATCATCATGGAAAACAGGGATGTCGAGTTTTTCTTTTAGCTGTTGTTCTATCTCAAAACATGCGGGGGCAGCAATATCCTCAAGATTAATACCACCAAAAGTTGGTGATATATTGATTACCGTTTGAACAAATTCATCGATATCGCTTGTGCCAACTTCGATATCGAATACGTCTACATTAGCAAATCGTTTAAATAGTACACCTTTGCCTTCCATAACCGGCTTTCCCGCTAATGCACCGGTGTTGCCAAGACCCAAAACAGCTGTGCCATCAGTTATGACGCCTACAAGATTTCCTTTGGCGGTGTATTTATAGGCAAGTTCCGGGTCTTTTGCAATTTCTCGGACTGGCTCCGCCACACCTGGCGTATAGGCTAAAGACAGCTCATGTTGAGAAGTGCATGGTTTGGTTATTTCTATCCCTATTTTTCCTGGTTTTGGTTGGGAGTGATAATCCAGAGCTTGTTTTTTAAGTTCTTTACTCATACTTGAGAGTCCTGTCCTTTTGGTGTTTCAGAAATAGCAGGGAATGTGCCGTTACAGTTGTTCAATTTCAATAGCGCTTGGGTGCTTTAGATTCATCGTGAATTTTCTGTTCTTCATTTTTACCCAGCCGTTAACTGTCACGTTTTTATTAATAAGGCTTTCGAAATTGAATTCATTAAAATATGTTTTGTTGCTTTTGTGTACTTGTAGTGCCAGCTTGTTTATAAAGCTGATGATTATGCGTCCGTTTGTATGTTCTACCGACTTGATTTTACCTGTAATATGCCGATAACCGGTTTTATTTTTATTGAGCGCTGTGGTTTTTATCGGTTTGAAATAGTTGCTTTGCCAAATGCCTTTTTTAGACTTTTTTGCGATCTGTTCCGCGACTTTATAGCATTTTTGCTGCCACAGGTTGGGCGGTATCGCAATGTTGCTTGCGTAGCCCTTTTCTAAAAGCGAATATTGTAAATTTGTACCATCTTTAAGAAATATGTGAGCCAAATTTCTTTTATATCGGTCTTTTCTTTCTGCTCCGAATTTCAAACCTATTTTTTGATTGAGTGCTTTTTTAATAAGCAACTGCTTGGCCAATTCTGCGTAGGGCTCAGGCCTGCCTTTGCCATAATTCATTTCTGGAGCATTTATTCCAATGAGTCTAATTTTCTGACCATTGGCTAGTTTGACAGTATCCCCGTCATAAACTTTGACAACATACTCATATCGGTCGAATTTATCAAACGAGCAAGTTGTTGGTTTAGCGAATGCGCTAGTGGGAAGGACAGAGAAAAGAATACATAGGAATAACGCTAGCTTGGTCTTTAATACCAAGCTAGGTCTATAAAAAGCTGAGTGTGGCAAATAGTAGTAGTTATTTGCGAGCGTATTTTTGGCGGAATTTATCAACTCGACCCGCGGTATCTAGAACTTTTTGCTTGCCGGTGTAAAAAGGGTGACACGATGAACATACGTCGATTGTTAAATCTCTGCCTCTTGTGGAGCGAGTTTCAAATGTGTTGCCGCAGCTGCAAGTTACTTGAGTTGCAGCATAATCTGGATGAATATCAGCTTTCATAATTAAACCTTTCAAATTTATAAGCCATATCGCCACTCAATCATCGATTGTTGAGCACCATATAGACGAAACGCGCAAGTATATTGGAACAGGTTGTTTTCATCAAGCATTTGTTTGCATGTGTTCTGGGGAGATATTCCGATGTTTATTTCGCGCTCTAGCAGTTGATTTGCTCGCGAGATACTCTATGCTGTAGAATTTTGTCGCTAGTCGCGAATGCGAATAAAAACAAATCAATAAGTCAAGCTCAGCTTCTTTTAACTTGTTGTAATTTATCGGTAAGATGTTTTGAATATTGAAAATGGTAACGCCAAACTAATTAGGCTTTATGGGTATTAATATTCGTTCCCTGCCAATTTATTTACACATAGATTTAGGTTGTATTCATGGATTACCGTAGTGAAGAAAAGCGTTTATTAAAATTTATTGCAACATCTGCATTTTTCCTATTTGTAGGGACCGTTCATGGTGTGTTGCAGGTTATACGACCAGTTCGTGATTATTTAGACTCCATAGGAAGCCCATATGGCGGGCCTGGTCACATGATCGATCCTTTGGCTCATGCACATATCAACGTAATTGGTGGCGTTGTTTTGCTGCTAATGGCCGTGAGTTATTATTTATTGCCCCGTATCACAGGTAAAAGATTATTCTCTTATAAGCTGGTAGAGCATACTTTTTGGTGGACGAGCCTCGGAGTGACTGGCTTTTATAGTACTCTCTTATTCTTCGGGTTTTGGGAAGGTAATTTGTTGTTGGCAGAAAATCTTGAGCGTATGCAAGAAGTTCACGGTTATTACAGTAAAACAATAGCTGTTGTTGCAACTGCAATGGGAATGGGTTTTTGGATCTATTTTGCGAATGTTTACATGACTTTCAAGCGAGCAAATAAATCATGAGTGAATCTGGTCACGAAGTGAATACTGAGACGGATGAGTTGGCCGAGCCCGAGATGTGTCCTTGCCCAGAAGAGTATCCTGACTGGGATGGTAAGACAATCAATCTGGGCGGTTGGTGTGTTCATGAAATGAAAATAGCGTCATTTTTTCATATGCCTATGGCTTACGACATGTATGTTAGCAAACAAGCGGCAAATATTGATCATCTCGGCCTTGTGGAAAAATGGCCTGGCTTTTTGATGACAAAGACAGGTATGTGGGGCGGGCGAATTATGCGTTTGTTAGAAGATAGTGAGTCGCCATCGAGACTAGTTCACTATTTATCCGATCCATTTTTTGTGGAAGTGAAGTTGCATAATGGTGGTGTAGGTACAGTGCCTAAAGTTGTTCATGAAATGCAAATTGAAATGATTGAAAAAGGACGAATCCCAAAAGACCTTTATTTGGCGCATTTAACTTGTCCCTTTTGTCAAGAAAGGAAGCATGGGGACAAGATTATGATATTAAGAAAATTCACAGCAAACGAAAGGATTATATCGCGTTTGGAAGATGAGCGACGTCGTGAATCGAAAAAGACTGCCAATAAGGGTGGAAATAAAAATATTCAAACTAGCGAGTAACGCTGAGCCGAGTATTCAATAGCTGTAATTACTTGCTTGGGCTTTACTTTTGGGTCGTTTTTTCTGCCCTTTGAGTTTTCTTATGAGGTTGTCTATTTCGGGGTGGCCTATTTTGCTTGTTTTTGCCTTTGTCGTAGGTTTTTACTTTATTTCTTTCGAGTTTTACAGGCGGACTTACTTCAGCCAGTAAATCTTCTGTCACTGGTTTTATGGTAATTTTATTTCCAATAAACTCTTCGATATCGGGCAGGTAGAATGCGCTGTTTTCGCATATCAAATTGATTGCATAGCCGCTACTGCCTATTCGTCCTGTGCGACCTATTCTGTGCACATAATCTTCGGGGTCTTGAGGTAAGTCATAATTAATTACGTGTGTTACGCCATCAATGTGAAGACCTCTCGCCGCCACATCGGTCGCTACAAGTGCATCAAACTCTCCTTCGCCAAATTCTTTCACCAATCGTTGACGTTTGTTTTGAGGAACATCCCCAGACAGTAGGCCAGCTGTAATTTTATTGCCTTTTAAAAAGGCAGTGACTTTTTCCGCTGTTGATTTCATGTTCGCAAATATAATTGTGCGGGCTGGATGAGCTTCACGCAGTATGCCGATAAGAATAGCGATTTTTTCAGAGTTTGACACGTAGAAGCCATACTGTTCTATCTGTGACTTTTTGTTCTCGCTCTCCACGCTTATTATTTTAGGATTATCCATTAGCTCATAAGCAAATTCTTTGACTTTGAAGCTAATCGTTGCTGAAAATAGCAGGTTTAGCCTTTTTTCAGCCGGAGGGAGTCGTTGTAATATGTAGCGGACGTCTTTTATAAACCCCATGTCTAGCATGCGATCCGCCTCATCTAAAACCAGCGTGTCGATAGCTTTAAAGTTGAATAGTTTTTGTTTAAAAAAGTCGATTACTCTTCCTACGGTTGCTATTAAAATATCGCATCCCTGGCTTAGTTGTTTCTTTTGTTTTTCATAATTGGCTCCGCCATAGATAACTGTTGTTCGCAGGTCAGTATATTTTAGTAGCGCAATTGCTTCTTGATGAATTTGAAGTGCGAGCTCTCTTGTTGGGGCTAGAATAAGTGCGCGTGGCCCGGCGTTTGGTTCATTTGGTGGCGTACTGAGTAATGCATTGATTGTTGCGATGAGAAAAGTTGCAGTTTTGCCAGTGCCGGTATCTGCCTGGCCAATAATATTTTGTTTTTCTAGAATTACGGGCAGAGTATTTGCTTGAATTGGAGTGCAATATGTATAACCAATATCTTTTATTGCTAGTAGGAGAGGAGTTGGAAGTTCAAAATCCTCGAATCGTTGAGTGGTTAGATGTTGACTGTTATTGCTCATTGATATGTTTACGCCATTTGAGTTGTAATTTGGGCTTGAGTTAAGTATTGCATTATTTTTTAAGGCTAGAAGTTAAAAATTTATGTTAGTGTTTGCCTTTTTCATCGCATATATGTACATTCTTACTTCTAAGCTAGAGTTACCTTTAGCAAAATTCACTTATCACTGTAACATAAGGTATGCAATTTTGCTCTTTTAGGTAATATGGAATCTGGATCCAACAACTCTGACGGTTTCTTGGTCGAGTAAAGCTAAAGTTAATATATAAAAATTGGAGGCATTATACAGTGAGTGATCGTATAGTCTATTTGACTGATGATACTTTTGAGCAAGAAGTACTACAAGGCGAAGGTCCGGTACTTGTGGATTACTGGGCTGAATGGTGTGGGCCTTGTAAAATGATTGCGCCAATTTTGGATGAAATTGCAACCGAGTATGAAGGTAAAATCAAAGTTGCCAAGCTGAACATTGATGAAAATCCTGCCACACCACCTAAATATGGCATCCGAGGTATACCTACACTAATGTTGTTCAAAGGCGGCAGTGTAGAAGCAACAAAAGTAGGTGCAGTATCCAAATCTCAACTCACCGCTTTTATTGATAGTAATCTTTAAGTTGAATTTTTTCTTTCTGCGTACTACCCTATACATAGAAAATATGGGTGTACGCAGCCAGAATTAATAATTGGTTGTGTCCTATAAAACCAAACCAGTATAAAGACTCTCCAGCTTTTCAAAATCAAAACCAACTAGAATTTGGTTCGCCAATATTCTTCGTATATTTAATAATCAACTCAAAAAACACATCCTATAAATATGAATTTGACAGATTTAAAGCAAAAACCTGCGGCTGAACTCATCGAAATTGCTCAACAAATGGGTTTAGACAATATGGCTCGATCCAGAAAACAGGATCTTGTCTTCTCAATCCTTAAAGCGCATGCGAAGAAGGGGGAAGATATACATGGCAACGGAGTTCTTGAGATTTTGCAAGATGGCTTCGGTTTTTTACGTTCCGCAGACAGTTCATATTTAGCCGGACCTGATGATATCTATGTTTCACCAAGTCAAATTCGTCGCTTTGCGTTACGCACAGGTGATACCGTTGCGGGTAAAATCCGACCACCGAAAGAGGGCGAGCGTTATTTTGCGTTGTTGAAAGTTAACGAGATTAATTTCGAGGCTCCTGAAAATGCACGCGGTAAAGTTTTATTTGAAAACTTAACACCATTGTTTGCCGAAGAACGACTAATGATGGGGATCGGTAACGGAAGTACTGAGGATTTAACAGCTCGAATTATTGATATTGTATCTCCTATTGGTAAAGGGCAGCGGGGTTTGGTGGTTTCACCTCCCAAAGCGGGTAAGACGATGATGTTGCAAAACATCGCACATTCGATTACTGCAAATCATCCAGAATGTATATTGATTGTACTGCTAATAGATGAGAGACCGGAAGAAGTAACAGAAATGGCGCGTACCGTTAAGGGTGAAGTTGTTTCAAGCACCTTCGATGAGCCTGCAGCACGCCACGTACAGGTTGCAGAAATGGTTATCGAAAAAGCAAAACGTTTAGTGGAGCACAAGAAAGACGTTGTTATTTTGCTTGATTCTATTACACGCCTGGCTCGAGCATACAATACTGTGATTCCTTCATCCGGGAAAGTTCTTACTGGTGGTGTAGATGCTAACGCTTTACAACGCCCGAAGCGATTTTTTGGTGCTGCGCGTAATGTTGAAGAAGGTGGGAGTTTAACAATACTTGCTACTGCTCTGGTTGATACTGGATCACGAATGGATGAGGTTATTTATGAAGAGTTCAAGGGAACAGGTAACCAAGAATTACATCTCGATCGCAAGGTTGCTGAAAAACGAATATATCCTGCTATTAATGTAAATCGTTCAGGTACACGTCGTGAAGAAAAGCTGACTTCTCAGGAAGAGCTGCAAAAACTCTGGATTTTACGTAAGCTTCTACATCCAATGGAAGAAGTACAAGCGATTGAATTTTTGATTGATAGACTGAAAGACACTAAGACTAACGATGAATTTTTTGATGCTATGAAGCGCTAGAATTAATTCCATGTAATTCTCTTCAAGTCTAATAATTTATCATCTTCATGCGCCAGCTAAGGTTTTATGTCCCTTTCCAATTGGTAGATGGGGAGTGTTTAACTCTTCCTGAGGATGTTTTCAAACACGCAATTAAGGTTTTACGACTTTCGGTTGATGCGGAATTTGTTCTGTTCTGTGGTGATAATAGAGAATACCAAGTTAGATTAGCTTCTATTCAGAAGAAATCAGCAGAAGTGAAAATTTTAGGTTCTCAGGAAGTTAATCGAGAGTCTTCGCTTAAGATACACCTTATTCAAAGTGTATCTAAAGGTGATAGAATGGACTTTGTCTGCCAGAAGGCGACAGAGCTCGGTGTTTATTCGATAACTCCTGTGTTTACTGAAAGAGCCAATGTCTCCTTGGCGGGAGATCGATTGGAGAAAAAATACAATCATTGGAAAGGTATAACGACCTCTTCTTGTGAGCAGTGCGGACGAAATGTCCTCCCCCATGTCCACCCACCAGAGCAGCTTCAAGCTGTGCTAAAACGCTTTTCTGAGCTCGAAATCGCCAAATTTGTATTGTCCCCAACGGCTTCTAGTCAGTTGCTAGATACCCAAAAGAAGCATCGTGAGATTGCTGTTTTAATCGGGCCAGAAGGGGGGTTAAGCGAAAATGAAGTTCAAATTGCAGTAGCTGCAGGTTTTCAAAGTACTTTGCTTGGTCCGAGAATTTTAAGGACAGAAACAGCTGCCGTGACATTTATTTCCCTTTTTCAGGGATTGTGGGGTGATTTAACATAAATTGACAATTGATATAAATGTCTAAATAATCTACAAAATACCGCTTTCCCCCCTCTCTTCCTAAGCAAAAACAATATAAAAATCAAGCATTAAGAAAACTAAGGGAATTTACATTTCTTTACAATTGATAAGGTTGGTGTTTTGCCGCCTGGAACTTCGAATTTTATGGCTTATCATATAGGTTGCACTGACCGCAACAGTAATATATAAACAATAATACTTGATGAAAATACTCAAGTATGGGTATTATAGATAAACCACTAACAAGAGGTAGACAGTCATGAAAATACCAACCAAAGGACGCTATGCTGTTTCAGCAATGATGGATCTAGCAATTCATGATAAAATAAAACCACTAACGATCGCTGAAATAGCGGAAAAGCAGAATATCTCCTTATCATATTTGGAGCAGCTGTTTGCCGTGTTGCGTCGAGAAGGGCTTGTTCGAGGAACTAGAGGGCCAGGTGGCGGTTACAGATTAGCCCAACCCGCTAATATGATTACAGTTGCTCAAATTATTCGTACAGTAGATGTGAAATCGGTCGACCAAGGCAAGGAACAGGAAGATTATCTTCCATATATGTTATGGACAGAGCTTAGCAAACAGATTTTTAGCTTTTTAGATAATATTACGCTTGCGGAGTGTGTAGATCATCCTGAAGTAAAATCACGATTTGAACAACAGTTAGTGATGAATACTGAGAGTGATGAAGATCGAGCTGCCGCTTAAACATAAATGACTTAACGATCTAAGCTCGTACTAACAAGATTTTATTAAAGTAGTTAGGAGAATTACAAATGGCTTATAGCGACAAAGTTCTTGATCACTATGAGAATCCGCGAAATGTGGGAGCTTTTGACAAGGAGGATGTGACAGTCGGCACTGGAATGGTCGGTGCACCTGCATGTGGTGACGTCATGCGCTTACAAATCAAGGTAAACGATAATGGTATTATTGAAGAAGCGCGCTTTAAAACTTATGGGTGTGGCTCTGCGATAGCGTCAAGTTCATTGTTGACTGAATGGGTGAAAGGTAAAACTTTACAGGAAGCCCAGGAAATCAAAAATACTGAGATTGCCGAAGAATTAGCATTGCCACCAGTTAAGGTCCACTGCTCGGTACTTGCTGAGGATGCTATCAAAGCTGCTATTGAAGATTACCAGGGTAAAAAACAGTAATAATCAATAATATGCCTGATGCTCAGGTGGTTTTTTAAAAAAGCCTCTCATATGAGAGGCTTTTTTTTGAGTGTAAAAACGGAATGAATTTTGAGTGTAATATTTGCTGCATATAATTTTCCCCTTTGAAGTCAATTAACGTTTCCAACGACTCATGAATAATTTAAGCTTATCTGAACAAGAAAAAACACTCCACTCTTCATTTGATGAATATGGCAAGCTTGTCGTAAAAGAGCAGGGCCAAATTAGAAGTCTCTATTTTGGTGATGAAAAAAAGCAAAGCACTATATTTACACCACATCCTAGCGTGTTAATACTCCACTATACTCAGGTGATGATGAGCTCATTGCTTTTTGAGCCAGAGCCAAAAAAAATACTTTTGTTAGGGTTAGGAGGCGGAAGTTTAGTACATTTTTTGTTAAAGGCAGCTCCCTTCGCACAGATAGAAGTTGTCGAGCTAAGACCTGATGTTATAGAGCTATCGGAGACTTATTTTGAGCTGCCGATTGATAGTGAAAGACTTGTGGTCCATTGTGATGAAGCTTGTAGTTTTATGAGTAAAAAAATGAGAGACAATGCGGGCAGATATGACATGATTCTTGTCGACATCTTCGATAATGATGGCCCGTCAACACTTAATGCGGATGTTGATTTTCTCACCTCGTGTAAATCATTATTAAACGATTCCGGTGTTATTTCATTTAATCTTTGGAATCGTAAAATAGATTTGTACACTTCGTTGTATAAAAAATACAAACAAATTTTTGCAGGGAAACTTATTGAATTAAAACTTGGACGTTTGGATAGCAATGTTGTGCTGTTTGGATTTTCGCCGAATAAAAAGAGTTGTGATGTGAATTTATACAAAACGAAGGCTGAAAATTTAAAACAACAACACGGAATAGACTTCCCTTATTTTCTTAATTTGATGCAGAAGCAAAACTTCTCTTTCATGTCCCGCGTAAAAAAGCTCATTTGGGCTTAACTCTCCATTAGTGTTTCCTTATGTGTAGTCGAGTTTGCTGAAATCGATCCATTTTTTGTTTATAAATTAAGCGTAAACCTCTCTATCCGCACTTAACAGCGAATTATTATTGACAGTTAAGGTAGGCCTTTTTAGACTTCAAGCCGCGGGAAAATTTAATTGTTGTTATAGGGAGAAATTATGAAACTGAAACGCCAAATTCTTGGTACTGCAACTGCTGGGGCAGTTATGTTGTTACCTTTCGCCGCTAATGCGGGTGCGGAAATTTACGGTAAAATTCATTTGTCGGCAGATTATATGGACACTGGTGCTAAAGAAGGTCATGCACTGAGCAGTAATGCAACTCGAATCGGATTAAAGGGCAAAGAAGAATTAACGGATTCTCTAAAAGCCGTTTGGAAAATTGAGCTTGAAACGACTTTTGCAGAGTCAACATTTAAGGATAAAGACACTTTATTCAAAGCTCGTGATCGGATATTTGGTCTTGAAACTAAGTCAGGGACTTTACAATTTGGTTATTACGACACTCCTAGTAAGTCGTTAGGCAAAAAATTTGCGCAATTTTCCGATACTGTCGCTGATCGTCGTGGTGTATTGGGGTATGATTTTAAAGAAGAAAATAAGTTTGATATTCGTGCATCAGACGCTGTGATGTATACCTCACCTTCAATAGCGGGTCTTAAAGTGAAATTGATGCGCTCTGCGGGTTCTACTGCTGCTGATGCTGCGCCAGGTAGTGATGTTACGCCAGTGACGAGCATGAGCGCGATATATGATAAAAAGAAATATTATGTTGGTATTGCTTATGAAGATCAGGAAGCAAAGAGAATTTCAGGTGTTCGTTTCGTTGGCGGCGCATCTGTCGTTGGTGCTAAGGTCAACGTGATTTTCGAACAGTTATCTTCTGATAGTAAAAAAAGCAGTGATCGTTCTGTATATGGTCTGAGTGGTTCCTATGGCATAGGTAGTTACACATTAAAAGGACAAGCATTGGTTGCTGATGATTATTCAGGAAAGTCGGATAGTGGTGCAATGATGATTTCTGGTGCAGTTTACAAAAAAGTCGCCAAGAGTTTTGAAGTGTACGGGATTGTATCAAGATTGGAAAATGACGATAACGCAAAATACAAGCTAACTGGCTCTGGACATAGTGACTCTTATAAGCCAAGTGATTATGGCGCTAATATGCACGCAGCTTCACTTGGTATGATTTATAAGTTCTAATTGTCAAAAGTTATCTGTAAAAGTGAAGAGGGCTATGCCCTCTTTTTTTGTCAGGGTTAGTTGAGTTTTATTTCGAATACGACCCAATAACTTCGTAATGCATGATTTGAGGCTCTACCCCTTCTGACATTTTCATGCAGGCAAAATAAGCGTTACAAAAAGGACTTTCAAATATTTTGTCAGAAGCATTTTTTGCATGGTTCATTGACGCCCAATAGACAATATCCATATAATTACTATCACTAGTTTTCACTAAGGTGCGCGCTATATACCCTTCACATTTTTCTAGAAATCCTTTTTCTAGCTGGTCTGAGGCATTGAGTAATTGAGCGCTTGTAACGCCTTTAGCTATCTCAAATGGCGCCATTTCAATAATTGTTGCGTTGTTCATATCGATTCCTTTTTAATTAATTGCATAAAACGACTAAAGTCGTATGGCAATAATAAATAAGGAGTGCTGACAACATTGTGTCAGTAGCAGATGGTTTCTAAACGGTAAAACGAAAGTATTTTATTGAGCTAGCAATTCGTCCAATACTTCAATTAGATTTTCACCAGTGCGATAGTCTTCGTTTAACAAAATCTCACCTGTTGAGGATATGACGACAGTTGTGCCGTTAGAGGCATGAAACTGCTTGAAGAGTATATGATCGGTATCTGCCAAAGTAATAAATCCTGAGTCACTATAACCACTGGCGATTTCTGAGGCACGGGTTAACGCGGTAGAGCCTGATATATGATCGACGAGAACATATGTAATATCACCTCGATCTCGAAATTGAGGCATTACTGTGTTGAACATGTGATCTGAATGCCCTAAACAGATAGGGCACCACATGGTGAAATAGAGGATGATAGCATCAGCAGGCGTATCCCCATTTTCGAGAGAAGACGATAGCGTAAATAAATTCCCTTCACTACTTGTTACTTCAAAGTCAGCGGAAATTTGACTAGGCCGATGGCCTATTGTGCCGCTTTCAACGCTTTCTTGTAAATCAGAATCCGAGGGTAGCAAATCATTTTTCATTTCACCACAAGCTGTTAAATAAAACAGACAAATCGAAATAGTGAGATAGCGAAACAAAAGATTATTGAAAGACATAGCTAACGCCTGTTGTAAAAACATCTGTTATTGGAAAATTTTCACCCCAGTTATCACGATCAATGGAATGATTCCAACTAAGCTTTAGAATCCATTGATTGTCGGAGTTAGCCCAAGCGAGTGCCGTGGTTATTGAATTTTTTTTGAAACCTGAAGCAGAGTCTTTAACACCATCTATTGTTGATTTTTCTTCGGTTAAATAGTTGTAAGATACCGTTGCTGTGAGCGTGTCCAGACTTTCCATAAAATGAGTGTAGCTCGCCGCAGTTGTAATGCTAGTACGATTACCCAATTGCTTATTGTAAGGCTCAACATAGTTACCATTTTCTTTGTTCACCGGACGTTTAATATGCACTCCGTGACTAAAAGTTACCGCTGCAGTGAAAGGGTAGATTGTTTTTTCCACATGAAGTGTGCCATCTACACGATAAAAGCCGCGACCTGTAATATCAAAATTATCGGATACATCATCATAAGGAGAGGTGCCTGTCGGGAGGGTTAACGAGGCACCCCAATAAATCGAAGGTTTTAAATCACTAAGTTTTCGGACTTTCCATACGCAGGTAATATCGTCGAAGGCTTCATAGAGCAGGGAGATAGAAGTATCACCGAGGCCATGTGTGTTGCGCTCAGTGCCTGAATATTTATTACGATTCCAGGTGTATGGCATAACAATCGAGGTTTGCCAGTTGTCTGCCAATCGATAGGCAAATCCTGTATTAAATCGAAACTGCTTTAGATCAGAACCTGGAGGGTCTTCTGCACGTGTTCCATCTGCTAGCCAAAAGCCATTATAAATTTCTTGATTGATACTAAGGTCGATCATCGCTGTTGCAGTTTTAGGTAGAGTCAAACCGCTACTCGATCCACCTCCACAACAAGAGGCGGCAAAAGTTAACGTCGGATTTAAAAGCGTGACGGCAATTGTTGTTATTTTTATTGGCCGCCACTTTCCCTGATACTTGTGCATGTTATTGTGTAACTGGCGCAGTAAATTTCAATGTTCCGTAATTGCCACCGTTAGTTTTCATTTCGTATTCGGTAGTACCGTCGTTGATCATCAGACGGAATGACAATGTATCTTGTTCGCTAGTGCTCAACCCTGATAATGAAGCAATTGAAAAACGCCCGGTATTATCGCCATCAGCCTGCATTGTTTCCCAAGTTGTACCACCATCCGTTGATACGTCAACTGTTACAGAGCTTAGAGTATGCTCAGGGCGTGTGCCATTACT
>Ga0316204_10002247_pt1 | contig 45007 bp, 43 predicted proteins | sample 6monrhotite_MG_2_FD_205661 | JGI IMG/M metagenome (GOLD analysis project Ga0316204, IMG submission 205661) | Microbial mat bacterial communities from mineral coupon in-situ incubated in ocean water Damariscotta River, Maine, United States -... | ecosystem: Environmental > Aquatic > Marine >... | reverse complement strand
GCCCAAAGATTTTGAGAATTGCGCATAAGTTTACACCTATCGAGGAATATAGAACTATGGCTAATGATGATGCGGTTGTACGAAAACTAACCATAGTATGGGGAGCCAAAGAGTCTTTATATAAAAGTTTTGCGGAGAAGGGTGTTAGTTTTCTACAGCATCTTTATGTTGAAGATTTCCGATTGGACGCAACAGCTACAGAGGCTTCTGTAAATTATATGGGAAAATCAACCGATTACGATATTTGGTTTATAGAATTTGAAGGATTCACCTGTGTGTATGCACATATAGTCAAAGCGATACATTAATGGAAAACTCCTATTATAAGCAGCTGGTGCATTCTGTTTCTCATGGAGACAAATGCCTTGCCATACTTATAGATCCAGATAAGTTTGATGACGGCTCATCAGAAGTTTTTCTGAAAAAAATCCCAGAGACTACAACCCATTTGTTTGTGGGAGGAAGTACCGTTCATAATAATGCCACCGAAAGAACAATCAAGGCATTAAAACAGCACACAAGACTTCCTATTTTTATTTTTCCAGGTGACTTTACGCAGGTAACTCACGAGGCACATGCACTATTGTTTTTATCTCTTTTATCTGGCAGAAATCCAGAATATCTGATAGGACAACATATTAAGGCGATTCCAAAGTTAAGAGACCTGTCTCTGGAAGTAATTCCAACTGGCTATCTATTGATCGATGGTGGAAATGAATCGGCCGTAGCATGTGTAACAAATACACTTCCGCTGTCGCAAGAGAACTCTAACCATATTGTAGATACCGCTTTGGCCGCTCAATATATGGGGATGAAATTGGTATATCTGGAGGCAGGGAGTGGAGCAAATAATCCAGTACACCCGAAGATTATTAAAGCCGTGAAAGATGAAATTTCAATTCCCTTGATAGTAGGCGGCGGAATTAGAACCGAAAGACAAAAAGCAGCCGCTTTTGAGGCAGGAGCAGATATGATCGTAATGGGTACCGCCTTTGAGAATCAAGAAGAATCAAACGTATAAATTAGTATAATAGTGAATCCGAGATTAATTCTCTTACCAAACAATTATGAGTGAAATTTTTGATTTCCTTTTCTCACAATATTCAGAATATGACACGCTGGATATAATTCTTGAGATTATCGCGGCTGTTTTCACTATTCTATCTGTGTGGTATTCAAAGAAGAATAATGTGTTGGTATTTCCAACCGGCATGATTTGCACCGCGATATTTGTATATCTACTCCTCAAGTGGGGCTTGTTAGGTGATATGATGATTAATGCATATTATTTTATAATGAGTGTTTATGGATGGTATGTTTGGACCCGAAAAGTGGATGAAACCCACGTAACACCCATTACCAGAACAACACTAAAAGAAAAGAAGCTTTCCGTGGTAATTTTTATAGGAACCGCACTTTTTGTTTTTATTATTTATAAAGCATTTGATAAATGGACCAATTGGACTGCCTATGCAGATACGCTTACAACGGCTATATTTTTTGTTGGGATGTGGTTAATGGCAAAACGTAAAATTGAAAATTGGATTTTTTGGATTGTCGGAAATATTATCACAGTACCGCTCTATTTCTACAAGGGCCTTACCTTTAGTAGTATTGTATATTTTATCTTAATTATAATTGCCATATACGGCTACCTTGCATGGAAGAAACACTTAGACAGCAATCAGGTAACTGCCTGAGAATAGTCTTAATTGGACCAGAATCTACTGGGAAGACTACCTTGGCAAAGAAATTGGCCGAAGTTTTTCAAACCCTTTGGGTACCAGAATACATGCGCGAATATCTTCAGAAAAAATGGGATGATAAAGGACTGCGTTGTACCAAAGAGGATCTTTTGAACATTGCGGTTGGACAAATGCGACTAGAAAATGAGAGAGCTCCAGAGGCCGAAACATTCCTCTTTTGTGATACAAATTTATGGGAGCTTAAGATATATTCAGAATATTATTACGAAGGGTTTTGCCCTCCTGAAATTGAAACCTATGCGCATAAGAATACGTACGACCTTTATTTTTTGACCGACATTGATGTTCCATGGGAGATGGATGATTTACGAGACCGACCTAATGACAGGTCAACTCTATTTCGTATTTTTGAGGAAACCTTGCAACAACAAAAACTCCCCTATCAAGTTTTGACAGGAACGGTGCAAGAACGCATGGAAAAAGCAATACGTGCCCTGCGGCAAATGACATACCTGAAAAAAGACTTTTAATGCTGACTAAAGAAGACATTAAACAAATTGAAAACCAGGGATTAACGTTTGAGGAAGTTTTCAAACAAATAAACAAACTAACACACGGCATCCCCCCAGTAAATATTGTCACCGCGGCATCAGTGGGCAATGGAATAGAGGTGATTTCTGAAAAAGACAGAGATACTCTTATTAATCTGTACGATCAAAAAAGGGCACAGTTGGATATAGTGAAGTTTGTCCCAGCTTCTGGTGCAGCAACCCGAATGTTTAAGTTTTTACATGAATTTCTGGAAACCTATTCCCCAGAAGAAGAATCATTGAATACATATCTTACAGAGAAAGCCTCTAAAGAACTAGTACTCTTTTTAAATTCGTTGCAGGATTTTCCGTTTATTAATAACATCCGAAAAAAAATACGCGAGAACTATCCAGATTATAAGCGATCTACCAAGGGCATGAGATTTTACCTAACGGTTAAAACAATGCTGGAAGAAAAGGGATTGAATTTTAATAACCTTCCAAAGGGGTTGATCCCATTTCATAGGTATGCGAAATATGCCACCACAGCTTTTGAAGAACAATTATATGAAACTGCTTTTTATGGCTCGGTGAAAGATGAAGCTTATTTGCATTTTACGTTTTCTAAAGATCACTTGCCATACTTTAAGGCCGAGTTTGATGCCGTAAGAACCAGAGTTAGTAAAAAAACAAAAACACAATTCCATATTTCGTATTCCTTTCAGAAGAAAAATACAGATTCACTCGCCTTTTCAATGGAAAATATCCTACTCCGAGACGAAAACGGGGATCTAGTTTTTAGACCCTCAGGACACGGGGCCTTGCTCGAAAATTTGAATGACATTGATGCTGATATCATATTCATTAAAAATATAGATAATGTTTCTGCTGAAGAATACGTCGAAGAAATTGCACAGTATAAAAAACTATTGGGCGGTAAACTGATATGGTTGCAAAAAAAGTCATTTGCATATCTTCAAGAACTACAAGCTACTACTGTTTCTGAAGAAAGATTGAAAGAGATAAAAACCTTCCTATGGAATGAACTTAACATAAAAGATATTCCAGAAGCACAAAAGGATATTTTTACCATCTTGCACCGCCCCATACGTGTATGTGGCGTTGTTAAAAATACCGGAGCGCCGGGTGGCGGTCCCTTTTGGGTTAAACATCCAGATGGGAGAACCACGGTGCAGATTGTGGAAACATCACAAATGGATTTGGAGAACCCCCATCAAAAAACCATTATGGGAGAGGCTGGACACTTTAATCCTGTAGATATTGTGTGTGGGGTACGTGATTATTTGGGAGAAAAATTTAACCTGACTCAATATGTAGACCATGACGCAGGTTTTATCTCGATGAAATCCCAATCCGGAAAAAAAATTCAAGCTTTGGAGCTTCCCGGATTATGGAATGGCTCTATGTCCGAATGGAACACCGTCTTTGTAGAGGTGCCTTTATTGACGTTTAATCCGGTGAAAACTGTTATCGACCTGCTTAATAAAGAGCATCGTCCCAATGCATGATGCAGGTTGATCTACTACTCAAAGAGCTTCGCTTTAAGGCAATTCGTAGTAGTGGTCCCGGCGGGCAGCACGTAAACAAAACGGCAACAAAAATTGAAGTTTCCTTTGATGTATATGCTTCCGAAGCCTTGAGCGATTCAGAAAAAGAACTTCTCACATCCCGTCTTGCATCAAAAATCACATTAACAGGAACCCTGCTATTGCAATGTGGAGAAACACGAAGCCAACTACGTAACAAAAACATTGTCACTGAGCGACTCCTTGAACTGCTCTCGCAAAATCTAATCGTTCCCAAGGTTAGGAAGAAAAGACGGCCTTCTAAAAACAGTAAGGAAAAGAGACTCAAATTAAAGCGGGATCAATCTCAGAAAAAGGCCAATAGAAAACCGCCACCTATAGATTGAAACTACACAAAACCTGTGTAAAAAATACACACTGTGTATTTCAATTACACACTTTGCTCCAAACTCTGTTTATGTAATACTGTTTTTAATATGCTGTTTAACAGTGTGTTAATCCAGTGTTCTGTTTGCTATTTTTTTTGGCATATGTTTTTCTATGTATCCTAGTGAAAAGAAAAATGAACATACCTACAAATTGTTAATCACTATGAAAAAGTTAATTTTATCCATTGTTATGGTTTTGGGAATTGTAACCATCACCCAATCCCAATCATCTTTAGCAAGTACTTCAACGGAGGATGCCCCAACAACCCCCACTCAAGTTGCTCAAGATGATTATAGCGAAGTAAAGGTCTCTGATTTACCGCAAGCGGTAAAGGATGCCGTTGCAAAGGACCTGGAAGATACTATCATTACACAGGCTTTTGCAAACAAAAAAGGCGTATTTAAACTAGTTGTTACCACCACCAACAAGGAAGCTAAGACCTTGTTTATCAACCGCAAAGGTGAGTGGATCAAAGAAAAATAAGCTTCGGTATTTACATAGATTCAATACTTCGCTTTGGTGCCCTTCGGGGCACCTTTTTTTATAATAAACTTTAACAGTTGTCGTTAGTACTTGTACCAACCTCTTGGATAGGAAGTACCCTATGACAAAACAAATACTAATAGTAGAAGATGACATAGCTTTCGGAAAAATGATCACCTCATTTTTAGAACGTAAAGGTTATCAAGTAAAAACATGTGCAAATGGGAAAAGCGCAAGAGTTCAGTTAGAACGACAAGTATATGATCTCCTTATTACAGATTTGCAACTTCCAGACGATAATGGCCTTGAACTTCTGGCCTATCGTAAACTAGTCTCACCCAATACCGAGGTTATTGTCATGACAGGCTATGCCGAGGTGACAACAGCCGTAGAAGCCATTAAAAAAGGAGCCCTTGATTATATATCCAAGCCTTTTCGTCCGGATGAGTTGATTATGGTCATTGAACAGGCGCTTCGACAACCCAATAAAATAGCCACAGATACGTCTAGTGCCGAGGTGAAAAAGAGCCGTGCACAAAGGCTAGGTTTTGTGGAGGGAATTAGTGAAAAGTCCAAGAAGGTAAATGACCATTTAAAGTTGGTAGGACCCACTAATATGAGCGTGCTTATTCATGGAGAAAATGGTACCGGAAAGGAAGTAGCCGCTAAAGCAATTCATAACTTTAGCGCACGAAAAGAAGAAAAGTTTGTTGCAGTAGATTGCGGAGCCATCCCAAAAGAGCTAGCATCTAGTGAATTTTTTGGGCACCTTAAGGGAAGCTTCACCGGAGCTGTAAGTGATAAGAAAGGGCATTTTGAAGTGGCTCAAAACGGTACTTTGTTTTTAGACGAAGTGGGTAACTTGTCTTATGAGAATCAGATTCATCTGTTGCGAGCCTTGCAGGAACGCAAAATAAAACCAGTAGGCGGTACCAAAGAAATAGCTTTGGATATTCGAATTATTACAGCCACCAACGAAAACCTCCATGAAGCTGTCGCTCAAGGAACTTTTAGAGAAGACCTCTACCATAGACTCAATGAATTCTCTGTTCATATTCCTTCACTCAGGGAACGCAGGGAAGACCTTTTTTTATTTTCTGAATATTTCCTTGAAGAGGCCAATCAATCGTTACAAAAAAATGTACTCGGAATGTCAGATCAAGTGGAAATGGCTTTTTTGAAATATGGGTGGCCTGGAAACCTCCGAGAGCTCAAAAATGTAATTATGCGTTCCGTATTATTAACCACGGGAGATTATATTCAATTAGAGGCAATTCCGAAGGAAGTGTTGTCTTTTTCAGAAGAAAAAGTAGCTGCTGATTTTAATACAACCTCTCATGAGAAACAACTTATTTTAAACGCCTTGAAAGAAGCCAATAATAATAAGTCCCTGGCAGCAAAACTCTTAAATATTAGTCGAAAAACACTCTACAATAAATTGGAGAGATATCAATTAGAGGTCTGATTAACGAGTAGTTTTTGTCTAAACGTACACTATTGCTTCGTAAATCGAATCTTGGATGGAGCAGAGTCGAAACCACAGAGACCATCCCAGCCATTATATGCCTCCACAAACCAAAGTTCGAACACGCCATCATCATCCAGGTTTATGGGGGCATTTTCGTCACCAGGGCCCATTAACAATGGAGAATTGGCCACGGCGAGACATTTGCCGTTTACACCAGACAATTGATTCTTTTCCATAACTACTTCATCACATACGATACTAAATTCATAGTCCTTTGGTAATTCATTGGTAGGATGAGAAAGAACATGTTTTAACGCAACAACACGAACCGAATTTGAATGTCCCTTTTTTATTTCAACCAAGCGAGGAGGACCAAAGGTTGGCCCTAGTGGACCATCTTCAACGCTACTATAGAAATAAAAACCAGTAAAGAGATCTTCATCGATGGGCTCGATAATATTAATGGTGTAACAAAACGGCGAGCCAAAAAAGCTTTGGAACGCAATTACAATGGCACTCGAATTATCAACACTAAATACTCTGCCATCTGCTAGGGTAAGTTCCAAACGAATGAGAAACTGGTCTTTACAAGAAATCAACGAATGAGAAACTTGTGTAGCATTCATCAATTCTGAATATGAAAGTTCAAGCGTTGTCCTTGGAAGACCATTAGGGCCTTGAGCAAAATCATCAGGACTAAGCGTTTTAACATGTACTTCATTTGTTGAAAAATCACCGGTACCTGTGAGGGTATTATCCTTAAATTGAACATAAATATCTACTTTTTCCATGGCGGCTCCATCGCCTTCATCCTGTTCTTCAAGATTAACACTAAAAAAACTACTAGGGTCATCAATAGTAAATTGAGAGTTGTTAAAACTTACGGTTCTTAAAACGGCTCCAAAGGTTACCTCATCGAGAAAGACATCGGTCGCCTTTTCATCTTGTTCACATCCAAAGAAGAGAAGCACGACTATGATTAATGCGTAATTCTTTTTCATAATAAATATTCAGTTTTGATTGATAAGGATCAATTTAAATAATATGGGAATAAATGAGGTTAATCTTTATAATGATATACCCGAGGTTGTATCTAGGCCCTCATTAATACAATATTGAAGAAGAAGACGCTAACTAACAGTAATAATATCAATGATAGGCCTTTTTTAGGACGTTTAAGAGCCTAGCAATTTCGTTATTTAGCCCTGCAGAGATCTGTTTCAACTTGGTTTCACTTGTATTTTCAGGGGTTATTTTTTCTAAACCCTCAAGGAGAGGTATCACACGTTTAGCTTGCAACTGACGAAACATAGTAAGCATTTTATGTGCGGTGTTTTGGATGGTTTCAAATTCCATATTCTCAAGGGCTTTCGCCAAATGAGTTTGGTTTTTTTTAGTTTCTGAATAGAAAACAGCGAGGTTGTCCTGCAAGGCTACATCATCTTCCATGAAAGATCGAAGTAGACTTAGATCAACTATTTCTGAAGAATTCATTGTAGAGGTTGACTCCCCTGAATTTGAGATTTCGGAAAAGTTATCAGGGAATAGATTGTGAAGTAGCGCTCCTAAATCTTCCTTGGTGAAGGGCTTTTGGAGAATACCAGCAAACCCTTTTTTCAAGTAACTGCTTTTTGTAAAAGTGCGATCTCCAGTCATGGCGATTATGGGCTGCCCATGGTACGATGGAACCACGCCCTTCTGCAAGTTTTCCAAAAGTTGAAATCCAGAGACCTTTGGCATTTGAATGTCTGTGAGAATAAAATCTATATGTTCAAGAGAAGTTTTTTGAAGCGCATCGAAACCATGAAACGCTTTGTTTTGAATTCCGACTGACGTAAATATTTCGGTAAGAAGCGCAACAATGGAAAGATCATCGTCTACAATTACAACACTCAATGAGCCCGCTTCGTCCAATGCTTTTTCTCTTGAATTTATTATCGTGGTTTGCGTTTTTTCTAGGGGTATTGTAAGCGTAAAAGTGCTTCCTTGATTCAAAACACTTTGCACCTCAAGAGAACCATTTAAAAGGGCTGTCAATCTTTTGGAAATAGTGAGCCCCAAGCCACTACCTCCAAACTTAGGTGCGATTTGGTCGTCCGCTTGGGCGAATTCCATAAAAATTTCTCCTTGTTTTTCAGCAGAAATACCAATCCCTGTATCTTCAATTTTTAGTTGAACCAAGGGCATGTCTTCTTGATGTGCTAGTTCTCGGGCAACTATAGAGACAGAACCACTTTCTGTAAATTTAAAGGCGTTTCCCAATAGGTTGTTTATTATTTGACGAAGGCGTAAAGGGTCACTTTTATAAATGGCTCCCGAAATCTTATCTGAGATGTCAATGTGTAATGCTACAGCCTTGTTTGGATATTGACGTTTATAATTTTCGGCCGATTCTCGTAGTAGTAGTTCAAGGGAGAAAGGAATGTGCTCTAACACCAATTTTCCAGCCTCTAACTTCGAAAAATCCAGAAGATCGTCGACCAACTTTGTGACAAACCCAGAACTCGAAACAATCTTTTCTATATACAGTTTTTGCTTGTGAGAAGGCTCGGTATTTCCTAATAAATCTGAGTATCCAGTTATTGTTTGTAGCGGTGTTTTCAAGTCATGGCTAACGGCAGAGATCAACTGTTCTCTACTTTTTAAGAGCGATTCGGAATAGGTTTTAGCCTTCTTTAAGCTTCTTTTTAGTCGTTCGGCTTTAAAGAAATCGGTTAAGATTAGATATGAAAATAAAATAATGACTACAATCCCAATGATACCTGCCGCTTTTAAGATTGTTTTGGTTCGTGCCTGGGACGCTTCACGACTTTCTTGTTCAAGGTTTTTGGTTTTCGTAATCTCAGTATCAAGGTCGGTAATAATCTTCCTAAGTTTTCCCGAAATAGTAAGATCATTTTGGATGAGCTCATTTTCTTTTTGCCGAAGTGCATATTGCATTCGTGAGTTTTCCCTTTTTGCTTCCTGAACAATGAAGCGAGATGCGGCTAGCATAGAATCTACCGTAATTGTGGGGACGGTAGTAGTGTCTACACCCGAATTTTTATTTAAGTAGTCAACATAAGATTTTAGTACATTGTATTCTTTCGAATTGAGTCGGGTAGGACGTTTAATAAAATTGTCCACGGTGATCCAACCTATCGTGTTCCCAAGATCTTTGAACTCGGCCAAAATATCGTCCAAGGACGTATTTCGACTGTTGGCAATTTTTAAAATACGTAATTGCTCAATGTTCTTTTTCTTTTCTCCCAATAAATAGCTCACACTATCTAGTTGAAACTGTTGGATGGTGTCTGAAGCCAATGCTTTAATTTCCATCACCTTGTTAAAGAGCGATTCCGTGATACTATCGTACGTAGCAAAGTCTTTTTCTTTATTGCTCAGTAAAGCAAGGCGAGAGAAACTATCTGCCTCAGAAACAAGATTGATGAGAGCGCCAGTTTCAATTATTTTTTCGGCCCTGGAACTGTTTTGGCTTGTCTCAGAATAGATCTGGTATTCGGTATACAAAAAATAACTGACCGCCACCGCTAGAGCACTCAGAACTAGGTAGCTTAGGATTATTTTGATGGTAAACGTGTTTTTGGTGGTATTCATAACATCCAGAGACTCATCATTAAACGTAGCTCTGTCCATATTATGATACAAAAGATTTATTTGTGCTGATTGTTTTTTTATCTTTGCCGAACATCTCAAAGGGGTGCTGATTTATATTATGAAGCTGAGATTATACCCATTGAACCTAGAACAGGTAATGCTGTTTAGGAAACCGAGCGTAAAAATTGTCCTGTGGACCATTTTAGCAAGGTGCAGGCCGGCGGGCTGGAGATTGTTCTTTTGCGTCGGTATTTTATAAATGTATAATAAAGAATAATTACCCCTTTTATTCGTAACTAATTTTTTTACGAATGAAAAAGTTATTCATTTTCACAGTGTTTTTCTGTGTGTTTTCTGAGTTATATGCACAAGAAGTTACTGTGGATTCCACAAAAATTGAAAGCCTCGAAGAGGTTTTAGTCAAGGCAGTCCGTGTGGATGCCGATTCTCCTATTACCCATACCAATGTAGATAAGGAAGAGTTGGCAAAACGAAATCTGGGCCAGGACATTCCTACACTATTGAATTTTTTGCCCTCGGTGGTCACTACCAGTGATGCCGGAGCCGGGATAGGCTACACGGGCATTAGAGTACGTGGAAGTGATGCCACGCGGGTGAATGTTACCATCAATGGAATTCCGTATAACGACCAAGAAAGTCAAGGCACTTTTTGGGTAGATCTACCAGATTTTGCCTCTTCTGTTGAGAACCTTCAATTGCAGCGAGGGGTGGGAACCTCTACCAATGGATCTGGAGCCTTTGGCGCAAGTTTGAATGTGTTAACCGATGCCATAGCGGAAGGCCCTTATGGAGAACTATCAAATTCATTTGGTTCGTTTAACACCCGAAGGCACACCTTAAAATTTGGAACAGGACTGCTCAATGATCATATTGAGATTTCTGGACGATTGTCCAATATTGCTTCAGACGGTTATATTGATAGAGCGACTTCAGATCTTAAATCATACTTCTTGCAAGCCGCGTTTACAGATGACAATACCTTGATAAAAGCCCTAGTGTTTGGAGGTCGGGAAGTGACCTATCAATCTTGGTTTGGGATTGATGCCGAAACCTTAGCTACGAATCGAACCTTTAATCCTGCGGGGATGTACACGGACGAAGACGGCAACATTCAGTTTTATGACAATCAAGTAGATGATTACGATCAGGATCATTATCAACTTTTCTGGAACCAACGATATAATAACAATTGGAGTTCAAATGTGGCGCTTAATTATACCTACGGAAGGGGCTTTTTTGAAGAATATAAGGAAGACGAAGATTTTGATTTTTACGATTTTCAACCTATAGAAATAGGAGGAGAAGTTATTAATACCACAGACCTAGTGCGACGTCGTTGGTTGGACAATGATTTTTATGTGATCAATGCCAATGTCAATTATAAGGACGCTGCCCTTGATATTACAGGAGGAGCGTTCTACAGCAGGTATGATGGAGACCATTTTGGGGAAGTAATTTGGGCGCAGTTTGCGAGTGATTCAGAAATTAGAGATCGATATTACTTCGGAAACGGAGATAAAAGAGAATTTACTGTATTTGCCAAGGCCACTTTTAAAATCAACGGTCAATGGAGTGTGTTTGGGGATTTTCAAGAGCGTTTTGTAACCTATAAAACTTCAGGACTTACTTCAGATCGTGTGCCTTTGGTTGTTGACGAAAAATATAGCTTTTTTAACCCAAAAGCGGGTGTTTCTTTTAAGATCAATGACAACAATCAATTATATGCATCCTACGGAAGAGCCCATCGTGAGCCTAGAAGGAGTGATTTTGAAGAGGGAATTAGCACTCCTGAAAAATTGGACGATTTCGAATTAGGATGGCGCTTTTCTTCAGAAAAAATACAACTAACCACCAACGCATTCTATATGGATTATAAGGATCAATTGGTGCTAAGCGGTGCTTTGGATGATGTGGGTGCCCCTATACGAACCACGAGTGGAAAAAGCTATCGATTGGGATTGGAGGTAGCTGCAGATATTGCACTTACTAAGAAATTGAAGTTAAGACCAAATATCGCATTGAGTAGTAATAAAAATGTTGATTTTATAACCTCTAGAGACGGGCAATTGGTAAATCTTGGAAATACCAACATCTCTTTTTCCCCATCTGTAGTAGCCGCTAATAGTATTGAATATAGCCCGGTAAAGAACCTTCAACTTGGGTTTTTGACAAAATTTGTAGGAGAACAGTATATGGGTAATATTGATAGTAATGTGTCTAAGTTGGATAGCTATTTTATCAACGACCTCAATATCATTTACACCTTAGATAAGGTGCCGTTTGTACAATCTGTGGTACTCACAGGATTGGTAAATAACATTTTTAATGTGGAATACGTTTCCAACGGATATTTCTTTACGTTTGATGATGATTTTAGCAACCCAGGAACCATTACCACAATAGAAGGTGCAGGGTTTTATCCACAGGCGACCATTAACTTTTTACTGGGAGCTACGATAAAAATCTAGTTGCTTATCACAACATTGTCTCCAATACGCTCAGCGCGGTATTGTTGCAACGGAAAAAGAGTGGGGTCTGAGTTATGCTGTCCAGTGACAATGTCATACACATTGTTATCGCTCTCACAAGGGCAGCTAGCTAGGATTCCTTCTACTTCCATCCTGGAGCATTCGTTGGGAATGTGATTGGGATCACTGAGGTCGAAAGCCGTATACAGGCTGTTGTTCACGTTATATACTATAATACCACGAACTCCTTGTTGAGTAAGCTCAACGCTACTACCCGGAAATAATAAGGCATTGAATTGGGGCAAGTTAAGATTGAGTGAAACGTTGACAATAGGTGTGATCAAAAATGGATTGTTATCGTTAGGGCCATCGTCTTTGTTGCAACTCAATAATGTTAGTGCAAGTAAGAAAGGAATAATTTTAAACTTCATAGTACTAATTATTTTTTTACCAAAATTACAATAAAATACCCAACAAGTTATTTTTTAGTATCTTTGTAAGGCAAAATCCCGACACTTACTGGGATTTTTTTGCGTTTTAGAAAACTTGGCCTGAATCTTTACAGGATCAAGCAAAAAAATAAGAATAACCTGTGTACATAGACAAACGTTGAAGTTATGAGTAAAGTATCTTACTACACCGCAGAAGGATTAAAGAAATTAAGAAAGGAATTAAGTCAACTTAAGGACATAGAACGCCCCAAAGCGTCACAAGCCATTGCTGAAGCTCGAGACAAAGGAGATTTGAGCGAAAATGCGGAATACGATGCGGCCAAAGAGGCACAAGGCATGCTTGAAATGCGTATTTCACGATTAGAAGAAACCGTTGCAAACGCTCGATTGATTGACGAATCTCAATTGGATACTTCGAAAGTATTGGTTCACTCAAATGTGAAAATCAAAAACGTGGCCAATGGAATGGAAATGCAATATAAATTGGTAGCGCAAAGTGAGGCAGACCTCAAAACGGGAAAAATCTCTGTAGATTCTCCTATTGGAAAAGGACTCTTAGGAAAGGAAATTGGAGATGTTGCAGAAATACAAGTGCCAAATGGCACGATAAAATTTGAAATAATTGAAATCTCTAGAGACTAACTATGGCCTCCATTTTTACAAAGATTATCACGGGTGAAATTCCCTGTTACAAAGTAGCAGAGGATGCAAATTTCATTGCTTTTTTGGATATCAATCCCAACGCAAAAGGACATACTCTTTGTGTTCCTAAAAAAGAAGTGAATAAAGTATTTGACCTAGATGATGAAACCTACCTTGCCTTGATGCAGTTTTCTAAAAAGGTGGCTCACGCACTTGAAAAAACAATCCCATGTAAACGTGTAGGAATGTCCGTTATTGGTCTAGAAGTACCTCATGTACATGTGCACCTTATTCCGCTTAATGATATGAAAGAAATGACCTTTGCACACAAGGTGTCTCTGTCTCCAGAGGAGTTTGTAGCGCTGGCTCAAGAAATTCAAAGCAATATGTAACTTATTCTGGTTGGCGTCTCAGTACTATTTCCATAGTAGTACCCGTATCATTCCCGCTCTTAAGTACTCGTATTTTACCGTCGTGATATTCACCTATAATTCGTTTTGCCAAAGAAAGCCCTAAGCCCCAACCTCTCTTTTTAGTGGTATAACCAGGGTTGAATACTTTTTTAAAGTTTCGCTTAGAAATTCCTTTTCCAGTATCTGCAATTTGAATAGAAACCGATTTGATTGTGGGAACAATATTAATGGAGATGGTACCTTTGCCTTTCATGGCATCAATACCATTTTTAACCAAGTTCTCAATGGTCCAACTGTATAGTTGCGGATTTAAATTAACAGAAATGGGGTGGTCTGGAACTTTCAATTCGAAGATAATCAGTTTTGAACTCCGTCTTTTCAAATAATCAAATGCCATTTGCGTTTCTAGCACAATGTCTTTTTTCTCTAGCTTGGGAATGGAGCCTATTTTAGAGAAACGTTCGGTAATAGTCTCTAAGCGGTCGATGTCCTTTCCCATTTCCAGAATATACTCCGGATTTACATTTTCAATTTTCAAAATTTCAGTCCAACCTACCAAAGAAGAAAGGGGTGTCCCTATTTGATGAGCCGTTTCTTTGGCCATGCCCGCCCATAGTTTGTTTTGTTCAGAAGATTTAGATGTTTTGTAAAAGAAATACAAAGCAAGAACAAATAGAATAATGATCAATATAAGTGCCGCTGGGTAATATTTGATCTTATTAATAATGGGAGAATTACCATAGTAAATGGTTTGCAATTGTTCTCCTTCAAATTCTATAGGAATAGGTTTGTATTCTGTTGAAAAGCGTTTAATAAGACGGTCTCTTCGCTCTGGGTTTTCAAGATCTAAAGAATCAATATTCTTTCCAATATATACGTCCTCCCTAATACTATGAAGAATCATGGGAGTGGTATTATTACTTTGTATAATGGTCAATGCCAGATTGCTATTTCCCTCCGTGAGATCACTAGAAGTGTTTTCTTGCTGAGCCGTGGCCCAGATCTTCATCTTACTACGTTCGTTTTCTTTTAACTGGTTGAAAAAAGAATATGTATTCCATAGAATAAGACTAATAATGAAGATCGAAATTAGACTAAATAACCAACGCGTGAGAGCGGTTCTGTTTTGCATAGTGCATATATTGATTCAATGAACTCCCACAGAAGGAGCGGGATTAAATATAAGGGAAATATGTTAATATTATTGTGCGCGCATATTTTTGCATCGTTCTTAGTTTGGGTACATTTGTGGTCATGATTTCAATGAGTCCAAAAGATATTAGTACAGGCCAATTACACGGGTATCTTCTAGGGGCGGTTTCCCCAAGACCTATCTGCTTTGCGAGTACTGTGGATGGCGCGGGAAATGTGAATTTATCACCCTATAGTTTTTTTAATGTTTTTAGTGCCAAACCGCCTATTATGATATTTTCTCCAGCGCGTAGAGTTCGAGATAATACCACCAAGCATACCTTGGCCAATGTCTTGGAAACAAAGGAGGTAGTTATTAACATTGTGAGCCATCATATGGTGCAACAAATGTCGCTGTCTTCAACAGAATATGCACAAGGAGTTAATGAATTTGTAAAGGCAGGATTTACAGAAATAGCTTCGGAAATTGTAGAACCACCAAGGGTAAACGAAGCCTTGGCTCAGTTTGAATGTAAGGTGAATGATGTGATTGAATTAGGGCAAGAAGGTGGTGCCGGAAATCTAGTAATCTGTGAGGTTGTTAAACTTCATATTTCCGAAAACATTTTAGATGAAAATGGACGTATAGACCCTGCTAAAATTGATACCGTTGCTCGTATGGGAGGCAATTGGTATAGTAGATCAAAAACAGGCATGTTTGAGGTGCCAAAACCTTTGTCTACTCTTGGGATGGGTGTAGATGCGCTTCCGGAAGAAATAAGAATGAGTAGCATTCTAACAGGAAATGATCTCGGGATGTTAGGAAATGTAGAAGTGGCGCCATCTCAAGAAGAAGTGCAGGAATTCATCCGTTCCCATACAGAATATCGAGCGCTGATCGCTTCAGAAAATAGACAAGAAATACATAGAAAAGCACAGGAATTAATAGAAAACGGACATGTTTCCGAAGCCTGGAAGCTTTTATTAGCAAAGTAAGAATTAATAAATAGTTAAGACACAATGGAAGTACAAGGAAAGATCAAAATGATAGATGAAACTAAAACCTATGGAACCAATGGTTTTAGAAAGCGTGAGGTAGTCATCACTACCGAAGAGCAATATCCACAGCACATTTTAATTGAATTTGTTCAGGACAAAACGGAGTTAATGAATAGCTACCAAGTTGGACAAAATGTGAAAATTAGTATCAATCTTAGAGGTCGCGAGTGGGTGAATCCACAGGGCGAAACTAAATATTTCAACTCCATCACTGGATGGCGCGTTGAGAATATGGATCAAGCAGGTGGTCAAGACATGCCTCCAATTCCTCCGGCAGACGCCTTTGAACCTGCTACCGATTTTAGCGAAGAAGATCACGACGATCTACCTTTCTAAGAAGCACGCACATACGAAACCTGAAGAGGCTGTTCTGAATTTATTTCAGAATCTCATCAGGTTTTTTACTTTTATAGTATGAAGATTACCCAAACCATTGAGACCCTCTTTAAACGGTTTTTACCTTCCCCGTTTGCCATTGCCGTATTACTTACGTTACTAACCATACTGCTGGCTTATTTTTTTACAGAAGCTCCAGAGGGAGAGCCTCATCTATTGGCGATCCTTTCGTATTGGGAATCGGGTGTTTGGAATAACGATCTTCTGGTTTTTGGGTATCAAATGATGCTCATTCTGGTCTTAGGCCATATTCTGGTACTTAGTAAGCCCATGAATTTTTTGATTGAAAAGCTCACTAATCTTACGAGCAATACGGCCAATGCAGTAGTGCTTGTAAGCGTGTGTACCATGCTGGTTTCTTTTTTCAATTGGGGATTAGGACTTATTTTTGGGGCAATTATGGCGCGCAAAGTAGCCGAGGCAGCGCAACTGCGTAATTTTAAGATTAATTATCCGCTGGTAGGTGCCTCGGGTTATGTAGGTCTTATGATCTGGCACGGTGGCATTAGCGGTTCGGCACCTTTAAAAGTTTCGGAGAGCGGTCATCTGGCTGGAATTATGTCGGGGATTACCGATACCCAATTTCTAAATCAAATTCCAGATTTCATTCCCTTTTCTCAAACCGTATTTAGCAGTTCCAATATTATCATTTTTGGGACCCTGTTGGTGCTGGTTCCGTTGGCCTTGTTTTTTATTGGAAAAAGAACCACTACCACTCCCATAGACCTTCCTATTTACAAGAGACCCGAGAACAATATGAAGTTCATCAAAGGGGCAGAACGCATTGATAAATCAAAGATATTTGGCATTGGATTTGGAGCACTAATCTTGATTGCATTTTTCTATCAGTACTTTGGAGCCCTTACCCAATCTGCCATCAGCCCCAATTTGCTTAATTTCTTTATGCTGGGATTGGCATTATTACTCCATGGAAGTTTCTCTAGTTTTCTAAGTGCGTTAGAAGAAGCCATCAAAGGGGCTGCAGGAATATTGATACAGTTTCCTCTCTATTTTGGTATCATGGGAATTATGAGGGAAAGCGGAATGGTACTACAAATCTCCGATTTTTTTGTATCCATTGCCAACGAAACCACACTCCCCATTTACACCTTTTTTAGCGCAGGTTTGGTCAATATTTTTGTGCCAAGTGGAGGAGGTCAATGGGCGGTCCAAGGACCTATTGTTATAGAGTCTGCCTTACAATTGGGAGTGCCACTCCCCAAAGCGGTTATGGCACTGTCTTATGGAGATCAGATTACAAATATGCTTCAGCCTTTTTGGGCCTTACCTTTGTTGGGAATTACCAAACTGAAAGCAAAAGAAATACTACCTTATACACTTCTAGTTATGGGAATTGGATGTGTGGTATTTTTAGTGGGACTGCTGTTGCTGTAGAAAAAAACCCCGTAGCCTACTGAATAAATTCAGCAATAAACGAGGTTAGTTTTTGGTTAAGGTTTACTTTAATGACCAACTCAAATAACAATGATGAACAAAATCAGGGCCATAAAGCACCCTAAAGATTTAAAAAAAACTTCATATTTCAAACGGAATAGACGTTTTTAACATTCTTTACTTTTGAAACACAATGCATTATCTCTCAAATATACTATGGTTTCCTGAGGTTGAAGAAGCAACTGAGGAAGGGTTGTTAGCGCTAGGGGGAGACCTTTCGCCTAAACGATTGGTGCTCGCGTACCACAGTGGAATTTTCCCATGGTATTCGGCCGGAGATCCTATTTTATGGTGGAGTCCAGACCCAAGAATGGTATTATTTCCTTCAGAATTAAAAGTGTCTAAGAGTCTTCAGAAAACAATTAAAAATGAGTTATTTCGGGTCACTTATAACACCTCTTTTAAAGAAGTGATTACACAATGTGCACAACGCAAACGCAAAGGGCAGGAGGGCACATGGATCACGCAGGAGATGTTAGAAGCCTATTGTGAGTTACACGCTTTGGGGCATGCAATTTCTATTGAAGTGTGGCAGGATAAACAATTGGTGGGAGGTCTATACGGTGTTGATTTGCCAGATAGAAAGGTGTTTTGTGGCGAAAGTATGTTTAGCACCAGAAGTGATGCTTCCAAGGTAGGATTCTGCTTTTTGGTAGATCTACTTAAAGAAAAAGGGTATGAATTGATAGACTGCCAAATCCATAACGATCATTTGGAAAGCTTGGGCGCTCGGGAGATTTCGAGAGCTGATTTTTTAACGTATTTATAAATGGATTGGTATTTCATCGCCCGTTCTAACGTGCTTACAAATCATTACACGGTAAAAAACACGAGCGGCATATCGAATAGCGCATGAAGCAGTACGGCGGCGAGAATAGAACAGTCCTTCTCCCTTATAAAACCTAGTGTTAGCCCAATGACCATAGTAAACATTGCCCAAGGCCATGTGGGAGGTGCCACAACCAATGCGTGAATAAATCCAAAGAGTAGCGCGGCAAGAAATAAACCCCAACCAAACTGGACATTTCCGATGCGAAATGGCTTTCCAAAATATCTATTGAAGGCAGATTGCAAATACCCCCTAAATAAGAGTTCTTCTCCAAGCCCTACAATAAAAATATAATACAGAATTTTTGAAATGACAGGGACATATTCATAGGTGAAATAGGCGATAATCACTGTAAGGATACTCAACATACAAAACACAAGGATGGTGTTGTTTGGCGTGACAATATGAGTTCTTGTGGGGAGGCTTTTGGTTACCTTCGGAATAAAGAAGAATACCACAAGATATACCACACTCAATATGAGTGAACCCAACCAATCTTGAAACCCCAATCCTAGAACACCAATTAATAAAAAAGCCCCACCTGCTGGACCTCCAATGGCATATCCGCGTATAGAAAGTTTGAAGGAATCCAGAAACTTAGGGAAGTAGATTCCGAAGTCACTTTTGTCCTTGTATAAAAGATGAATAAGAGCTAGCGGAACTAAGATGGTCATGATAAACTTTGCAGCATAGCGTACTACCTGATGGTTTTTTTCACCAAAGTCAATAGGAATATTTTTTACATTCAAAAAGGCAATGATGATTACAACCCACACCAGTATGGGTAAAATAAGATCTTTTCCAAGGCGTCCTTTCGTAGTTGGGTTGTTCATTGCTTTTTTGGTGAGCGTACAGCTGTTTTGTTCTAAAATTAGGCAATTTTCGTCAACAAATTTTGGATCGCTAGGATCTTTGGGCTGCAATTAGGGTTTATCCTATTCAGAATCAGTTGTTCTCCCCTTTTCTGGTGTTTATACAGGTGTTACTTTTGAGATATAAAATTCAACCATTATGATCAACACAAAACATTTAAAACCCATTTTTTGCCTCTCTTTTTTACTCTTTCTAATAGCAGGATGCGTAACTACCATTCCTGCCAATGATACTTCAAATCCTACCTTAAGTTTTTATGTAGTAGGACCTACTATTGGAATTAACACCGTGGCTTCTACCAATCCTAATATTGCTTTGGCTAGTTTTGACTGCCCTACAGGAACGGATCTGGCCGGACAGACACAGGTGGGCTTTGTGACCAGTATCGCTAATGACACCGTACGTTTTAAAGTGGTAGGGTCTGACCGAGGCGGCGTGCAATCACTAAGGATTACCGTATTGCACAATCAGGTAAACAATATACGCATTGAAAATACCGCAGGCATTGAACCTCAGATTATCCCTGGGCCCAATAGCGTGACCATTGTAGCCACCTTTACCCGACCTAAGACCTCACAAACATTGGTCTTTGATGTTGTTGGAGCGGGAGCTACCTTAGCGTTCAACGGGACGGTTACGGACTTTTCCAACAACGACAGCGCTGTTCCCCCTGTAAATTCTGGAAGTCCAACCATTCGTATTGTAGATATCGCACGATGCAATAACTAAAGCGTCTCAGTATATCAGTATAAAAAGGAAGGCTCATGCCTTCCTTTTTTTTTTTTGATAGAAAATAAACACCCTATTTTGTGGTAAAAAGATCTTTTAATTTATAAAAGCTAATGGTCTTATGTTTAAGGGGGTTTTCGCTCCATTCTTGCCATTGATTGGTAGCTGGATCATAACCACATTTTAACGGTTTCGAATAGATGTTTTCAGGGTCTTCGATATACGCCCTGCAATCTGTACAGACATACCTGAACTCACACTCTCTACATATGTCTATCTGATCTTTGCTGAGTTTCCAGTATTTTTGGCAGAGAGGAAGGGATTTGATAAATTCCTTTTTCTCTTTTTTTACAACGAATTTATTGGCCTGACAAGGGATAAAGTGCATTCACTTGTCCCAATATTGCCCCGGGGCGACGGCCCTTAGGCAAGACTATTTAAGACTTACGAGAATAACAAGCGGCATTCTACTTTTGGCTTTGGCGTATTTCAATTATTAATTTTAGTTCGCCTTATTCAGATACAATTTACATAAATAGTAAGAAATAAGATTCACTTAACCAGCTTCCGCAATAATAAATTACCTACGTTGTTATATACGGTTGGTCATTTTAGAATTTCATTTTCAACTTTCTGAGAACCTATAGGAGATATTGTTACAATTCGAGATAAAGGATCATATTCCAACAGTTTTGCTTTATGTGCTTTTTTTAAAACTTCTCTTCTATATGTGGATGAGTTTGAATGTTCAACCGAATTAAACAAATTTGATTCTGAAATTCCAGAAGGCGATTGATATAAAAGCAATAACGTCTTTTGTAACATGGACAGGGAAACATCCAAAACTCGAGAAACTCCATTAACCTGCCAAATTAATGAGACCTCTCGTTCAGATAATGTATCAATAAAATTTGATGCTTCTGTAGTTTCTACATTGTGAAATACTCTAATCAATTCTGATAAAACCCATTTAGACATTTGTAAGACACAAGTAGCATCCATTTTATTAGGATTTACATCTCCACCGACATGGCCAACACCTCGATTATTACGGATTTCATATAATGCCGTTAACATCCTCGGAATTTGGATTCTTAAAGATCTAGGATAACTAGATGGGTATTGCTCCAAAGCTCTACAAGCATCTACCATATTTCTTGGTTTTGAAGCGTTATTGGGATAACGTCCGTCCATGTAACCTTTTAAAATGGTATAGACAACTTCACATAGCTTTCCTCCATTCAATTCTGAAGGCTCCCACCTTCTTTCTCGAAAATTTTTCTCTATACCTGTGTATGATTCTATAAGTTCGGAACGAAGCGAATCCGGTATGGCAAGAAGTAAATTATTAGAGTTAATTGGCATTTAGGGCATCTATTTTTTAGGAAGCTTGAATTCAACAAGGTTTTCACCAGTATTGGTGACCCTATAATTTTCTTTATCTACTGTATCTAAATGACCAGCAGTACCTGCTTGGTGAAGTCTATTTGGAAAATCTGATGGTATAGGCCAAGACGCCGCTTTAAAAACTGAATAAACATGATCTATACTCACTTTTTTAAGCCCTAAAATTTTGGTTAAATAATAAATAGCTACAACACATTTGTGATTTTGGTTTGTAGGCCTTTTTTCTTTTTTGAATTCTTCAAAGGATTGTTTGCCTGATGGTGATAAGTTTAAATCTTTTAAGTGTTTTAGTCCTGAACTTTTTGTTTTTGAAGTTCCTCCATCTCTAGTCTTCTCATTACTGGAACTTTTTTTTCTTGAAGAGGAGCCAGGAATCCATTTTCCAGTAAGCTCATTATCTTTTATCTGTCCGATGAAAGCTTTAGCTTCTTCTTCGGCATGATAATCAAGACTGTATAGATCACCATTTTTTATTATTCCTCTATCATTGGCAATTATTCCTCTAGAATTTCCACTATTTAATCTCCACTTTATTAAATGGGGTGTAATTATAATTTTCCTTGAAACTGAATCGCTGTTCATTGACTGCATATATGAATAGATAAGGACATATGTCAATCTTTTTGCGGCGTCTTTAGCATTTTCAGCTTTAAGGTCTCTAACGGTTAAATGATATTCATCCCCTCGAATAGTACATATGCCTTTTAAATCAGATGGCGTATTTGGTTGATTATTTACCCTTGATTGATTTTGAGCTTGAGTTTCCTCAATTGGACCCTTTGAATTTGGCTCTATTCCTGAAAACTCATTTACAAGTCTATTAAAAACTTGCTCTTGCATTGATTCAGGGAATTGCTTTACGACTTCCGCTATCTTTGGCATTTCAGCCATTAGATCTTTATAATTTTTACTCATTTAGACTATTCTTTAAACAACAGTATAAAGATATAAACAAAAGTTTAAATAATTGAAGTTAAACCGATTTTATTATTAAAATTGCCAAAAATCAATTGACTAAAGTACGTTATCTACTGTCCCAATACTGCCCCATTTTTTTACCTAAAACTTTGCTAGATGAAGTAAAATAAGGATTGAACATATTTTTTGCAGAGAGGAAGGGATTCGAACCCGCAACGCATGAATTTATCATAATGTCATACTGGGTCACATAAGTAAATCATTGCCTAAATTTATAAGAACTTAATCTAAAGGGGGGGCTGTATTCGATATACGTGAAATAGTTACGCTGGAATTACTTGGAAACTCAGGATATACTACATTGATTCCTCCATTACAGTTTGTAAAATGTGTTCCTTTAGTGTATAGCCCTATCTTCGCCTCGTTTTCACTAACAAACCCCCAAAAACCTGGGTCTCCACTAACAAAATCGCTATATCCACCATCCCAACACTTTTGTCGAGAGTAATCATTAAAGTAAAGCAATGGAAGGTCATTTGGGTCATATCCATTATTTTTTGGCATTAAACCAACTCCTCCTTTTTGCACATAATCACGGTTATTCATATTGGATAATAAGTCAGGTTTGGTGTCAATTAGAACCGTTCCGCCTTCCTTGTAAATATAATATCCAAAAACTACATCTCTTTGGTACGTTCCTCTAATGGGGTTAATGAAAGTTACTTCCTCGTCTTTGTACAAATAAACCGTCAGTTCTTTGTTTCCTTCAGTCCACCTCCATGTTCCAGTGTAATCGTCTAATATGGCATTCAAATCTTTGAAATAAATTCCATCTGGTTCTCCTCCATTGGAGTATTGCTCCAATGGCATTATGGTTTGTGCGGTCATCGAAGATACCGCAATAAAGAATATGTATATATATAAATTTTTCATTGTATGTTGTGTTTAAAATTACTCACAATCTTCGAGAGTGGCGGAATTACTATTATCTACTATTACTTTCTGCCAATTAGGATTCTCCACAGGAGAATAATATAAATCTAGTCCTAAATCAAAACCAAAGGAGCTAAATTTTTCCAACAACGACAGGGCTATTCCCTCTGCGAGTTCTGAAAATTCAACCATTCGTATTGTGGATATTGCACGATGCAATAACTAAAGCGCCTCGGTATGCCAGTATAAAAAGGAGGGCGCGAACCTCCCTTTTTGTTTGACAAGAAAAGAAATGCAGGCTTAACTGCATCTCAATATTGCTCCGTCTTACTTTTGTATTTGAGACATAATGAAAATGCCTCAATCAACACGAGGCTATTATATCCTTGTATTTAATCTAATGGAGGAGCGGTATTCGATATTCGAGTTATCGTAATACCTTGATTACTGGGAAACCCAGGCTGTAAATCAATGATTCCACAGTTCGTATAATGTGACCCCGTCGTATTTAAACCAATTCTGGCAGTATTTGGATTGATGAACATCCATAATCCAGAGCGACCAGTTTTTGGCTTATTTCCAATTGAAAGACATATCTCTTTTGAATAATCTACAAAGTTCAAAACGGGATAATTTTGATTATCATAACCTGTATTAGTTGGTCTCAAACCAATGCCTCCTCTATTTGTGTCTTGTCTATTATCAATTCTTGTGAGCAGAATAGGCTTTGTGTCAATAAGCACTACATCATTCTCTTTGTAAACATAGTATCCAAAAATCTGATCCATTTCGAACGTGTTATTCAAAAATGTAATAGGAGCCTCTTCATCCTTATAAAAATAAAAGATCAATTCTTTTTCGCCTTCTGTCCAACGCCATACTCCAACATAAGCATCTAAAATATTATTTAGGTCTTTGAAATAGATTCCATCTTTTTCACCTGAATGCATTTTTTTTGATGAGTAATCTTCTAAAGGAATCACATTGTTATTCTGCCCATAAGTTGAGGTGATACCAATAACTATTGTAAATACTATTTTATATAATTTTATTTTCATTAACAGTAACTTTCTTCCAGTTAGGGTTCTCCACAGGAGAATAATATAAATCTAGTCCTAAATCAAAACCAAAGGAGCTAAATTTTTCCAACAACGACAGGGCTATTCCCTCTGTGAGTTCTGGAAATTCAACCATCCGTATTGTGGATATTGCACGATGCAATAACTAAAGCGCCTCAGTGTACCAGTATAAAAAAGTAAGACGAAAAGCCTTCCTTTTTGTTTGGCAAGAAAAGAAATGCAGGCTTAACTACATCTCAATATTGCTCCGTCTTACTTTTGTATTTGAGACATAATGAAAATGTCTCAATCAACACGAGGCTATCGTATCCTTGTATTTAATCTAATGGAGGAGCGGTACTCGATATTCGAGTTATCGTAATACCTCTATGTCTTGGAAAATTGGGATGAATATCTGTAAACCCGCAATCGGCCAGGTACGTTCCCATAGTTGCTAAACCAACAATTGCTGATGTCGCATTGGTAAATTCCCAAAACCCACCTTCACCGTTAAATGGTATTTCTTGTCCGTCCCTACAAATGGTTCTAGAATAGTCTGCATAATAAAATAATGGTAGGTTGTCGGGGCCATAACCGTTTGAAATTGGTTTTAACCCAACACCACCTCTTCTTATCCAATCTCTATCATCAATCCTAGATAACAATGTAGACTTGGTATCTATGAGAATGTTTCCGCCCTCTTTATATACGTAGTATCCAAAAATCACATCTCTTTGAAAGGTTCCACGAATAGGGTTCGTAAAGGTCACCTCTTCATCTTTGTATAAATAAAGAGTCAACTCTCTATTCCCTTCAGTCCACCGCCATGTGCCTAAGTATCCATCTAAAATTCCATTAATATCTTTAAAATAAATCCCGTCGGGATTACCACCATTTGGGTAGTTTTCTAAAGGTAATTCAGTTTGTGCAACACCTATGGACGTCACAGATAATAAGATATATATAAATAATTTTTTCATCATTAATTTGTTAAAATTAGTTGCAATCTTCTAGACTTACTGAATTGTCATTGTTCACTACTACTTTTTGCCAATTTGGGTTCTCCACAGGTGAATAATATAAATCTGGCCCTAAATCAAAACCTAAATCGCTAAATTTTTCCGACAACGACAGGGCTATTCCCTCTGTGAGTTCTGGAAATTCAACCATCCGTATTGTGGATATTGCACGATGCAATAACTAAAGCGCCTCAGTATACCAGTATAAAAAAGTAAGACGAAAAGCCTTCCTTTTTGTTTGGCAAGAAAAGAAATGCGGGCTTAACTACATCTCAATATTGCTCCGTCTTACTTTTGTATTTGAGACATAATGAAAATGCCTCAATCAACACGAGGCTATTATATCCTTGTATTTAATCTAATGGAGGAGCCGTATTTGAAATTTTGTTTATAGTGATACCCTGATTAATTGGAAAACTTGCATGAAGGACTGTTGTATCACAGGTTGTATAAAGTATTCCCCCTGTAATTAATGCTACTCTCGCCGTTGTCGCATTAAGAAACACCCAAAGACCGGGATCACCTGAAATGGGATGCTCTACGCCATTTGAACAATTTCTTCGCGAATAATCGACAAAATAAAAAGAGGGTAAGGTTTCGGGATCATATCCATTAGTGGTTGTTAACATACCCACGCCGCCTCTATCAATAGAAACTCTATTGTCAATATCTGCCAGCAAATCTGGCTTAGTGTCAATAAGGACATTTCCTCCTTCCGTATAGACATAATATCCAAAAACTACATCTCTCTGATATGTCCCGCGAATGGGATTAACAAACGTTACCTCTTCATCTTTGTACAGGTAAAAAGTGAGTTCCTTATTTCCTTCTGTCCATTGCCATGTACCTGTATAGGCATCAAGAATGTCATTGACATCTTTAAAGTAAATTCCGTCGGGATTACCTCCGTTTGGATAAGCCTCTAAAGGTAATTGAGTTTGCGCCACAGTTGATGACGTTGCAATTAATAGTATATATATAAATAGTTTTTTCATCATTAATTTGTTAAAGTTAGTTACAATCTTCCAGACTTACTGAATTGTCATTATTCACTACTACTTTTTGCCAATTTGGGTTGGCAATTGGCGAATAATACAAATCGAGTCCCATGTCTAAGCCAGCATCTGCAAATTTTTTCAACATTCGTGCCATGTTGTCCCTGTTAACCAAGGTCGAATTTTCATGACGGATATTAGAAAGACTTGGTCTCAGCATTTCATCCGCAATAATTTTACTTGGTTTACCATCTGGACTAGGCTGTAACCAATTATCCCCAAAATCTATCAAAGCTTGTAAATTGTTAATATGTAAATTAAACATATGTCCTTGATAAATCACAGCATAAGTAAAGTTCAAAGTATTACTTATATCTCCATTTTTGGTGGCTAGATATAATGCTAGAAAGTCACCAGCAGAAAAAATACTAACGGATTTATACGGAATATTATTAATCGTTTCATTAATGAAGAAATGATTATGTATTAATCCTGTTGTGTTTTCTGGTATCTGCGCATTTGGCAATTGAGGCGTGTTAGGAAGACTACTATATGGTATATATTGGGTGTTTACACCAAGACCTGTCATAACAAAACCATTTTCGAAACGATTCTCGGGAGGGGTTACTTGAGAAGCATCATTCATAATTTCAATTTTCTCTGTAAAATCCTGCTGATTCATGCGTTCATTGAGCCAATCACATTCGGTTTGAGGTAGATTAACTCCAACATCTCCGTGATCAGAATCATCGGCACAGCTTATTCCATCAATTGCACAAGGACAGGGATCACCAACAGGGTTATAACAGCCCGCACAATCTCCAGAGGAGCGTAAAACATCGTTGAGATTTCCTTTTTGGTCAGGACAGAAAAAATTGATTTCAAGATACGGTTGTACCGTGCAACTGCAAGAATCACCAACACCATGACCTTGACAGGGACAAACTACTTCTATAATTGTAATAGAACAGGTATTACCACTACCACCTCCTGTTCCGCCTCCGGGTCCATCTCCAGTAGTGCCATCATCACCTCCACCTCCGCCATCACCGTTATTGGTGTTATTATCATCGCAGGGATCAATGACTTCTCGGGATGTGATTGTACCATTTTCAAAGCCTTGTCGAGAAACATAGGTTCCATCATCTAGATAAAACACAATATCTCCAGAAAAACTACTCCAATCCTGATCTGTCATCCAATCTATTGAAGGTCGATATTTCATGATATAACTGTACATGCCAAAGGTTGTTTCCTTAACAACCAAATTGAGCCATGATTCTTCGCCATCGGGATCTGCCTTATCCATTTTAAAGGAATAATTGGACAAGTCGGATTGATTGGTAGTTACAATGATGCTTTGAGAAACAACGTTTCCGATGGTTAAATCAGGCTCTCGTGTTCCCGCTTTTCCTTTCAAAGTATAGGAAAAAGTTCCATTGGTTTGATTACTTATAAAATCTAGTACGTGCGGGATTTCGTTGCCGTTTACTCGTTTGTTTGTGCTGAAATGTTCATGCTCAATACGCTGAGCCTCTATGAAGTTGTCATCGTCTTTGCAATTTGAAAGTGTAAGGGCAAAAATGAATAGTAAGATTCCCCGTTTTAGGAACCTTTTGAGGTTTACCATAAGATATTGATTTAAATAGTTCCTACTCTTTTCAAGGCTTTTCGGATTTCGCCTATATCTTCGCGGGAAACCTTTCTGTTATCAGATAGATTCAATGGTATATGTCAATAATGAAGGGCGTTTAGTTCGTGTCAATATGCCTTCTGTACTCGGGGGAAAACTTAATCCAATTGGGGAGCACAGTACAGATCAACCATAAAGATTGGAATATCGAGGTGCAGAAGTAAACCACCCTTCATTTATTTTTAACTAAATACTATGGAATATAGGCCATACTAGCTGAGGCTATATTTTGATCTGATTCATTTTGACAAACACTTGCGCAACCACCCGAATACAAACAAATCTTAACCAGCTTTGCACAAGAATAAGGGCCATTACACGTTTGAGGCCAATCTCCAGTACCGCCGTCACAATCGATAGTATAACTTCTGGATGGGTAGTTTTCAGGATTGTCCAGCGGAAGAAACAGAACATTTGTAATACCCTCTATGGTAATTTCTTCCGTATCGAAGTTCTTGACCACTTCAAAATAAATGACTTCAAAACCAGACAATCCCTTCGCTTGCTGTTCCAATTGTGGTTTTAAATCGGCAAGGAGATTCTCGATGAGAACCTCATCAGTCGAGCCCTTTTGTGTTTTCTCAAGTTGTAGTGACGAATCATTATGGGTTGGGAAGGTTGATAGTTCTTTTTCACAACTTGTGAAGTATAGTAGTAGAACTAAAAGGAAGGAGCATTTTTTAAATATCTTCATAATATTGGGTTTTAAGTAGACCTACTCTATAAGACTTTTCGGTATCGGCCTCTTGGAGCCTAGCAATTTTTTGTTATATTTAAGTCCACCTTTAGGAGGTTCAGGCTGAGTTCCCGCCAGTTTGCCCAGCTGTAAAACCTCCTGCCAGTGTGACTTTTCGTTGGAACAAATGTTTATGGAATTTTTATGACGTGCAAATAATGTACTGCCCAATTCATGAATTTGGAATTCCAAATTCATGAATTTAAGCCTGCTTTATGCGTGAAATTTTCTTAAAAGAGTATCCAATTATTTCATCATGTTTATTATGGAAAAAACTAAGTTATTTTTTTGTTTGTACGTTCTCTCTTCTTTTGTCTTGTTTTCACAAAACAGAAATGACACGTTAACACAAAAACCCTTTGAATACTTGATTGAGAGGTTTTATTCAGAAACCGAACTCAATAGAAAAAAAACATATGAAAAGGCCATTATACTAAAATCCAAAATCGAAAAAGATACTGCTCGATTGATTGTAGGGTATTATCTGGCGGCATATTCGAATCAAAATGAAAAAGCATTAAAATATGCTGATAGTGTCATAATGCTCACAGAGGAGAATAATAGTACATTATACCAACCTGCTGCTACATATATCTTAAAAGGAGCGTACTATTATGACAGGAGGGGTTTTCAAAGATCCTTAGATAATTTTTTAATGGCATATAAATATGCTGTTAAACATGGAAACGAAAATTTTATTTTTAAATGCAAGCATAGCATTGGATTATTAAAAAACAGAATTGGAGAGCACAATGGTGCATTGGAAGTATTGAAGGAAAACATGGTTAAATTGAAAAATGGATACGAAACGGATGAAGAGACTTATTTAGCTTCATTATTTGCGCTAGCCAATTGTTATAATGAACTGCAAGTGCTTGATTCTGCTTCTTTCTACAATAAACAGGGCGTGAAAAGGTCTATACAATTCGCAAAAGAGAGAGAGTTGAATCACTTTATCTTGAATGAAGGAATAACTCAATTTTATGTCCATAACTATAAAGCATCCTTGGATAGTATTCGAAAAGCACTTCCGTTTTTTGTCAAGGATGGCGATAAACCAAATCAAGCCGTCGGATATTTCTATAGAGGAAAGTCTTTATTGAATGTTGACTCAGTTGAAAGGGCTATTGATGATTTCAAAAGAATTGATACAATATTCAACGTAACCAAGGATGTTCTTCCTAAAATACGAGAGTCATATGAGATACTTATAAACCACTATAAAAAAATAGAAGATCTAGAGCAAGAACTTTACTATGTAAATCAATTGTTAAAACTAGACAGCCTTTTATTCTCCAATGAGATTCACTTAAATAAGCGTCTTACCAGAGAGTATGATATTCCAAAATTGATAAATAAAAAAGAAAAAATTATTGATGCCCTCAACAAAAAAGATATCAAGAAAAGGTATGTCATTATTTTGTTGGTTGGACTACTTGTTGCGGCACTTTTTGGTATAACTTATTTTTACACTAGGCAAATAACATATAAAAAAAGATTTCAAGAACTAATGGGTAGTATTAGTTCAACTCCCGTAAAAGATGAACAAGCTCGTGATTTTTCATTTGTAGAACAACAAAGAAAGACCCTTGGAATTTCTCAGGAAGTAATTGAAAGGGTGCTGGCAGAGATTAAAATCTTTGAGAAGAACGAAGAGTTTCTTAAGAAGGTCACCATCCAAGATTTGGCTAAAACCATGAACACTAATGCCAATTACTTATCCAAAATTATTAATCACTATAAAAACCAATCTTTTTCCAGTTATTTAAATGAACTGAGAGTTCGCTATACTCTGAATAGGCTAAAAGAAGATGCAGTTTTTCGAAAATATACACTGAGTGCAATTGCTGAAGAGGTAGGCTTCCATAAGGCTGAATCTTTTTCAAGAGCATTTTATAAAATAGCCAAAGTGAAGCCTTCTTTTTTTTTAAAACAACTTGTAACACAAATGAAGGAAGAAAAAGCACCAAATTCATGAATTTGGATAAATGTTAGAAGCGCTTTTGAAGTTGGATAGAAACTCTTTACTACTTTGCATACTTTAAAAACAACATTATTATAGATATGAAGAAAAAATTAGAATTGAAGAAATTTCAAGTTGCTAAATTGCGGAATAGTGACAAGATCAATGGAGGCACTGGAGATGATGGGACTGAAACAATAGGGTTAAAGCCTCCTAAGTGTATTAACAATTCTCTAGATTTTGAATATGAATAGTTAATCTCTCAAAAAACGTCTCTGTCAAAACAACTAAACGAAAACGGGGTTATTAAGACTCTATTTTTATTTGATTGCCTCAATAATCCTTTAGTATATTTGATGTTTCTAAAAATTTTCAAAAATGAAACTGATCGCACCCATAATGCTCTTAACTTTTCTTATGAGTTGTCAAGAGAAGATCATTTATGAACCTGTTAAAGTTCCTGTAGAAATTCAAACCAAAAGGCAATCACTTGATAAAGAAGAACTAAAAAATTGGTATATCAAGGATCTCGTTGATGATACTATACCTGGTATAAGCCTGAAAAAAGCATTCAATACTATTTTAAAGGACAGACGTGGAAAAGAAATAATAATTGCTATGCTGGATATGGAAGTTGATATACATCACGATAAATTAGAGGGTAGCATATGGCAAAACCCAAACGAGACTCTAGATGGAGAGGACAATGACAACAATGGCTATGTGGATGATGTTAATGGTTGGAATTTTCTAGGAGATAAAAATGGTCAAAGTAACAGGTTCGTTAATTATGAATACACAAGAGTCATAAGAAAGTTTGAACCTACTTTTAATCATAAAATTCAATCCAATATAGCTCAAAAAGATTCATTCAATTTTTTAGTCTACCAAAGAGCCAAAGAAAAGCATACCGCTCAAATGTTATATGCCATTCAGGACAAAGAGTACGGCCAAATGCTTCAAAATATAGTTAATATAGGAAAAGAGGCTTTGTCTCCGTATTTTCCCGATGGCGAATTCACGATTAAGGATTTGGACAGTTTAAAGGCTGTATACCCTGACCATAATACTCTACAGTTGGAAATTAAGCGAATGTCGAATTTCAAAAAATATGGCTATACCGAAGAATATATTAAGGACTATCTTATTAAAGCAGAGGAAAGATTGGACAAAATGTTAGACTTGAATTATGATGATAGGGTTTTTGTAGGGGATGATTCAGAAAATATTAATGATACCAAATATGGGAATCATATTTTGAACTCTAATACCGACCTGTTTAAGCATGGGACAAAAGTTGCAGGAGTCCTTGCCTTCTTTGCAGAAGGGAATGATTATGGAGATATAAAGATTATGCCCTTATGCATATCGTCATTTGGAGATGAGCATGACAAAGATATTGCGCTAGCTATGCGATATGCTGTTGATAACGGAGCTAAAGTGATAAATATGAGTTTTGGCAAGGGTTTTTCGTTATATAAGAAATGGGTAGACGACGCATTACAATATGCGGAGAAAAATAATGTCTTAGTGGTTACTTCTGTTGGAAATGGAGGCCTCCTATTAGATGAAATATTCAATTATCCTAATGATACAAATGCTGATAATGAAGAAATAGTAGGTAATTTTATTAAAGTGGGAGCCTCAAGTTATACATTAGATACTTCCCTCTATTCTAAATTCAGTAACTATGGAAAAAGAGAGGTAGATATATTTGCTCCAGGGAACGATTTGTATACCCTTCTTCCAAAGAATATAGAAAGTTTCGACTCTGGGACGTCTTTGGCTTCTGGAATAGTTTCAGGTACAGCGGCTCTTTTGTTTTCATTTTATCCATCACTAACTGCCAGTGAAATTAAGGAGATTATTTTGGAGTCAGGATTGAAGTACACTCATCCTGTTTTGGTTCCTACCAAAGAAGCCCCCGAGCGTCAATTACCTTTTAATCAGCTTTCCAAATCTGGAAAAATTGTAAATGCCTATAATGCCATATTGATGGCAGAAAAGATGACTAAGGAGAAAGATAAATAAATGCTTCAATTTAAAATGTATCTTAGGCTTTAAGAATGAAAACACCACCGAGCGGGCTATATATACTGATTTTGACAACCATATTAATTGGTTGCTCATCAAAACGAGTGCTTTCGGTAATTACATACAACAATCTATCTATAAAAAAAGCTGAGTTTACAGAAACTGAACGAAAAAACTGGCAGCACAAAGACATTATAGAAGATACAGTTCCTGGAATTAGTTTAGATAAAGCTTACCGAGATCTGATAAAAAGTAAAAGAGGAGAAACAATAGTTGTTGCCGTTATAGATACCAAATTGGATAGATTTCATGAAGATATTGCAAATAATATTTGGCTAAACACCAATGAAGTTCCTGATAATGGAATTGATGATGATCAAAATGGATATGTAGATGATGTTCATGGGTGGAATTTTTTAGGAAATCTTTCAGGTGAAGATGTAGCCTATCAAAATATGGAAAGCACCCGGATCATTAGAAAATACACCAAAAAATTCCTAGATGTGCTGCCAAAAGATGTTCCTGGACATGAAAAGAAAGAATATGAGTTGTTTCAAAAAGCAAAACGAATTCATGAAAGAGAATTCTCGGAGCTAAAAAAAACGTCCGATCTAATAGACTCTCTCAATAATATCTTTTGGAAAGATCGAGATTTTTTAAGAGACTATCTGGGCGTTCAAAAACTATCCTTGCCACTTTTGGATAGTTTATTGAAGGTAAAACCAGAACTTAAAGACCAATATAATATAGTTTACCGAGCTATAAAATATGATGTTACAGACAAAAAAATTAAAAACCAACGAGACTATTATGATGCTAGACTTTACAAAGCATATAATACAGACTTTAATGATAGAGAAATACTGGAAGGTGACCCTGAAGATGTTGCAGACCTTTTCTATGGAAATAATAAGGTGGCTGGAGATGTCCCTTTCCAGCATGCTATTGGCGTTGCCGGTGTTTTGGCGGCCTCGCGAAACAATGAGATAGGAATTAGGGGAGTATCAGATAACATTAAAGTAATGCCCGTTGTGATGGTAGCATCTGCTGGAGATGAACATGATAAGGACATTGTGGCCGCCATTCGCTATGCTGTAGATAATGGAGCTAGAATTATAAACATGAGTTGGAGCAAGGAAATATGCTGGCATGAAGATTGGATAATGGATGCACTTAAATATGCAGAGGATAATGACGTACTTGTGGTAACCTCTGCGGGAAACAATAATTTTCACCTAGATGAGAACGATATTTTTAATTATCCCGATGATACAAATAGTGAAAATAATGAGGTCTTGTCGAATTTTATAAAAGTTGGAGGGTCTAATTTGTATTTGAACGAAAACTTAAAATATGGCCTTAGTAGTTATGGCCAAATAGAGGTAGATGTTTTCGCTCCTGGAGAAAATATTTATGCTACTTCTTCCAGAAACGAAACAGGATACCAATATGCTTCTGGGACTTCTTTTTCCGCACCATTAGTTTCTGGCATAGCCGCCTTAATATGGTCCCACTATCCGAATCTTACCGCCAAAGACGTAAAACAAATTATTATGGAGTCTGGGGTGGAGTACGATATTATGGTAAATGTGCCTACGCCAGAAGACCCAGATCGTCAATTACCTTTTAATCAGCTTTCCAAATCTGGAAAAATTGTAAACGCCTATAATGCCTTATTGATGGCGGCAGACATAGCCAAGGCCAAGAAATAGCGCCGCCTATAACCAGTACTATTGGTAGTACTCCAGCACTTTTATTTTAAATAGGTAGTCATACCGTGCCTGAATACGTTCAGACTGGGTTTGGATATATTTTGACTTGCTTTCCAGAAATTCATAACTCGTGATTAGGCCCTCCAAATATTTGGCACGGGCAATTTCAAAAGCATCTTTTTGCGCGGTATAGGCTACTTGCGAGGCGTCCAGTGACGCTCTAGCCGTCACAAGGTCATTGTAGGCAATCTCAATCTTGTTTCTAAGTTCTTTTTGTTGGTTTTCTAGCTCCACCTTGGATATTTCCATATCAACTTTGGCCTTATCTACATTAGATTTGGTCAGGAATCTATTAAAAATAGGAACCGTTGCTGTGACCCCCAGAAAATGAATACGGTTATTATCCAGTTGCGTGATAAAATCATTATTTTCAAACTCCCCCGTTTGAGAATTGAGAATGACATCTTCGGTTCCCTGAATATGATAATAATTGGTGCTGTATGTATAACCAAAATTGATGTTGGGGTAGAAGGCGGCTTTGGCGATCTTGATGTTTTTTTCAGACATATCAGAGGCCAATCGAGTTGCTTTTAACTGTGGGTTAATGGTGAGCGCATTTTCGTAAATAATTTGTGCATTGGGAGTATTGATTTGTTCAGAAAATGAGGCAATAGGAATGGTTTCAATATCAAAACCCTCAATATTCTGAATATCCAAAAGCGTCTTGAGTTCAATAAGACTATTGAGTAAGTTGTTTTGAGCAATGACAAACTCTTTCGTATCCAACGAAGCGGTGGCTTTCATTTCTAAAACTTCACTACGCGATGCCAAAGCGGCTTCAAACAGGGCATTTAAGCGGGTTAACTCTTCCCCACTAATTTGTTGTTGTTCTCCAGCGACCGCCATGATCTCTTTGTTGAATAATACTTGGAGGTATTGATTGGCAATGTTCAATGATATGTCCAATCCAATTCGGTCCAGTTCAACGGCTCCTTTTTCTGCCCCTAATTTGGCAAGCTGCAATTGGTGTTTTTTCTTGAACCCATTAAACAGGTCAAGAGAGGTAGATAGGCTAAAGGTGTTAAACCTACTTTCTTGCTGCCCAACACCGGTAGAAATATTGAAAGAACTACCCAAATTGTAGCCTTGCAATCCTGCAAAATTTACAGAGGGAAAATAGTCTCCTTTGGCGATGGTAATGTCTTCGGACACCTTTTGATTTTCAAGACGTTGCTTAACAATATCAATATTATGTTCTTTGGCGTGGGCAATGCAATCGTCCAAAGACCACTTTTTTTGTCCGAAGGACATTTGAAAAACAAGTAAGATGGCAACAATTAAAAACGTCTTCATTAGTTAAATTTTTTGACTAAAAATGAGTAAACTAGAGGTATAAAGTATAAGCTTATAAAGGTTCCAATAAGCATTCCGCCTATCACGGTTATGGCCAATGGTCGCTGAAGTTCTGCGCCCAGCCCTCCTATAATTAAAAATGGTGACAATGCTAAAATGGTGGTGAGGGACGTCATCAAAATAGGCTTTAACCTCAATTTTCCGCCCATTTTTATAGCTTCGTCCACGGTATGCCCCTCTTTGCGAAGCATATTGATGGTGTGTAATTTCAAAATACTATCGTTTATGATGATTCCGCTCATCACAACAATACCAATGGCAGCCATGATATTGATGGTGCCTCCAAACAGCCATAATAATAACAAAGCTCCCCCAATATCTATTGGGATCTCCAATAAAATGATTAAGGGTTGCCACAAGGATTCAAATTGGGCAGCCATGATAAAATACAGAAGGAAAATAGCCACTAGAACAACAACTAATAATTCGCTACCCAACGATTTAGTACTTAACCAACTTCCTGAGAATCGAAGGTTATAATCACTTGCGCTAAAACGTGTTTGAAGTGCTTCCATTTGCTGTTCTACGGTACCTTCTGGTTCCACATCATAGGCTAAAAACTCACCACTTCGATCGGCATTTATTGTTTTGTATTGCTCAATATTGTTGATCTTAATCAGATTTCTTACAGCGATATACTCGTTGTTTTTATTTTGAACAAACAGCTGATTCAAGGCGCTTTTTAGCTCGTTGTTTTCATAACTGAATTTTATAGGAATGAACTTTTGCGAGGTTTTTAGATCGTCAATAAAATTTTGATTGAAGCTTGTTTTGAGCTCCTGAATCAAATCTTCATAATCAACATCGTATAAAACGATTTTCTCATGGAGTACTTGAATAAAAGACGTTTGTTTAAGGGGTATCTGCGTGACGGAACTTGTGGCGAGCAAAGTATCAATTTCAGATAACAAAGTTTCGTTAGGGACCTCTAGAGAACCCTTGGAATAGATGTGAGCCGTTAATTCGCTTTTGTCGGTGCCAAAGATATATTCAAATATATTTTTGGGTGGAGAAAAACTAAATACCGATGTTCCATACAATTGCCCCATGGTTTGTGTGATCTCTTTTTTAATACGTTCTATGTCTGCTGGAGTATTGGTACTAACGTATACATTGGCCTCCGAAAAACTCTGAACGTTCTCACGTTGCAGTAAAAACTGCTGTTCACCAACTTTTGAAAAACGAGCCTGTACGCCGGAGATATTTTCGAAAACAGTTTGAAGGCGTTCTTGGTTTTCATCTATGGTGATGTTTTCATTCCAATCTATAGCTAGGATGGTTTCATTTTGGCTGAGATCTGGGAGCTGACTGTACGACATTATGTTAAACAGTACGATAGAAAGCACAACACCTACGAAGGAAATGGTATAAACAATCCACTTTTTACGAAAGAAATAATGATATCCTTTTTCGTACCAATTTTCAATCTTCTGACTTTTCATCGTTAATTGGAACCATTTTTCAATACGGAAATTTTTGTTTTTCAATATGCGGTATATCACAGGAATAACAATGATAGAAACAAGAAGTGAAGACCCTAATCCAATGGAAACGGCGATCGCTTGATCATAAAATAGAGCACCTGTTATTCCGCTTAAAAATAACAAAGGCAGAAAGACAGAACAGGTAGTTAACACCGAGCTTATTAGGGGGGTTATAATTTCGTTAGTTCCACGCACACAGGCTTCAAGTAGGTTGTCATGGGTCTCTAGTTTTTGAGTAATATTATCTACAACAATAATAGCGTTGTCTATCATCATACCTACACCAAGAATCAATCCTGAAAGGGAAATAATATTAATAGATAAGCCACAGATGTACATTAAAAAAAGGCTTACTATGAGAGAAACAGGAATGCTTATCGCAATAATTAATGGAGATTTGAAATCCTTTAGAAAAAAGAACATGATAAGTATGGCCAAGGTGATTCCAATCCACAAGCTTGACTTAAGATTTTCAATAGAGAGTTTGAGTAATTTTGATTGATCTTGATTGGTGTTAAATTCAAGCTGGGGGTAATCGTTATTAAAAGACTCGGTTAGTTTTTGCAATTCCTCTTTTAAATTATACACTCGAGCATCTGCTTGTTTTATAATTGCGAGCACAATACTTCGTTTGCCGTTGTAATAGACGAGACCTCTTTCTTGCTGCGGAACGAGGGAAACAGTGGCCACATCTTTTAATTGAAATATTTTTTCATTCAAGTTGAAGTGGATATTTTCAATATCTTCCTTTGTACGAATGGGGTTAGAGAATTTGAAATTATATTGGTAGATGCCATTTTGAACCAGAAGGTTACCTAATTCAAAATTATTACTCTTAATAACCTGTATGAGCTCTTCGTTAGATATTCCTGTACTTAGTAGCTGGTCTTTATGCGTGGTTATAATAATTTCTGCTTTGGTGTGCCCGCTCATATCGGCAAGGGCAATGTCCGGAAGCTGCTCTATTCGTTTTCGCAGGACGGTTTCGGTAAAGTTGCTTATTTCTAGAAATCTTTCGTCACTATAGTCTTCTTTTAGAGAGACCGTAAGGTTTACAATGGGAATATCGGTAGCCGATGCCTTAATCACTCTAGGGCGGTCCAGATCTTTGGGTAGATAATTGAGCGAAGCGTCCAGTTTTTCGTTGGTTTCTATAAAAGCATAATCGGTATCTGTGCCAAATTCGAACTGTAATTTGAGTGTTGCAAATCCATCCCGGGTTTGAGTTTCAATGTGCACCAGATTGGACACCTGAAGTAATTGGTTTCGAAGAGTGCGCACCACATTGGTTTCCAATTCACGTGCCGTACTGTTAGGGTAGGTGAGTTGTACCGTTATTTCGGGGATGGCAATATCTGGCATGAGGGCCGTTGGAATACGTAGAGAGGCAACAATTCCTAGTAAAAGAAAAGCTAGGGTGGCCATGAAAACGGCTATGGGACGTTTTAGTAGAAATCGGATCATAACTATTCTTTGATGCCTCTTACAAGCGTTGCATCCAGTTTGGCATCGTGTGAAAGATTAAGGTTTCCAGAAACCACAATGGTATCATTCAATTCTATGCCGTTTTTGATAGCGTAATGTGTGTTGTTTTCATCTATTATATCTACATAATTCCACCTCGCATGCCCATTTTCAATGGTGAAAACTACTTCCTTATTAGAACGTAGTACGAGCGCTTCTTTCGGAATAACGACAACATTTTCTATAGGCTGATTGATAAAGACTTTAACATTCATCCCGTCAAACAATTGAGCATCTTCATTATCTATGGCGGCCTTTATTTTAATGAGTCCGTTTTCATCTACTAGCGGATTTATTTCTGAAACAAGCCCTACGTACTTTTTATCTTTTAGTGCAAAGGGAAGGACATCTACGGTCTGTCCTTTTTGAATGAAACCGAATTCACCTTCCAAGATTGGGAAAGAAACATCCAGCTTGTTTTGGGAAATGACGAAACAGAATTCGTCTCCTGGAGTTATATAATTTCCTTGTTTTGCTTCCAAATTTGCAATAACACCAGAAAATGGAGCCTTTAATATGGTTTGATCGTACATGATCTGAGCATTTTTAAGGGCGTTTTCTGCTTCAAAAAAACCACTCTTTATTTTTAGGTTTTTTAAGACCAATGGAGGAATCTCTTCCTCTTTTTTGTTGGAAACTTCAAAATTTATTTTTTCTTCCTGTAGCTTGCTCTCTGCCTTTATAAACTCCAAACGAGCCTTTTCCAAATCATTTGCTACAAGGGTGTTGTCTAAGGAAGCAATGGTTTGGCCGGATGTGACCCTCTGACCATTTTTCACATATATCTTGGCAATTTGATTGCTTGTCTTAAAACGAAGCTCCCCTTTTTGATTTGCTTCTATCTTACCGTTAGAAACTATCTGTTTTTGGAAGGTACTTTCCGCAATTACAAGAGTGTTGACTTTTATCAGGCCGCTTTCTTCATCAGAAAAGGTGCTTGATAAAGCTTCTGGTGTCTTGGTATTACATGAAAAGGTGATACCCATAAAAGCCAAGAACATTAGGTATCCTAATTTGTGTTTTAGATGTATAAAACAAATGTAGCGTGTAGTTTGTGTCTTCATTTAAGAGAGATAATTTCAATTTCAACTCTTCGATCAAATTGATCTTCCTTACCTGTTGGAAATTTATAGGCCATACCTATATATGCAACTCTATCTTGTTGGATTCCCTTATGTATTAGGTGATCGTAAATAGCTTTTGCCCTGGCTTGGGAGAGATCCGATTTTCGGGTTCTTTTATTATACCCGTCAATAGCGGGGTTTTTGTACATCGAACAACAAATATGTCCAAGAAGTTTGATTTTGATCGAAGCGTTTTTTTTCAAATAAGTAAATAATTCTTGCAGAGCATCATTACTGGTTTCTAAGATTCGATCTGTACCTGGTTCAAAATAGAGACCCTCTATAACAAATTTGACTCCTACTTGTGATGTTGAAAAATCATTGATAGGAATAGCTTCTAGACTTTGCTCTTCTTTAACGCTCACGAAAATATCTACTCTTCGATGTTCATTCGATTTGTTGGCGATTTCACCATATCCTTTGGCCGTGAGAATTAAATAATCTTCAAATTCGCGCGCAACGCGATCTACTCTTTTGTTGGAAAGGGTGAGATTATAATCAAGATTGCCAACGTCATTGGTGTATCCTTTCAATGTTAACTTAATTGAATCTTTTAGGAACATGACTTTAATACTATCAATGGTCTTGTAATGAACCTGAGTGAGTTCAAATTGGTCATTGGCATAATACAATGAAAACACCTTCAATTCTTCCTGTGCAACAAGCAAAGAAGTAATAAAGAAAAGTATAAAGCTGCTTTTTTTCATCATTAATAAAACATTCAATCACAAATAACAGTTCATAGTTACTGCTGAATTCGTTAAAACATGTCGAGGGAGTCAATATTTGCCATGGCACCCATATTTATAGCATACCACATAAAAGATAGAATACAAGGTAGTATAGAAATAACGAATAACCTATCTATTTTTGGTGCCATTATATAGCGTTGACAAGCACTCCTCATTTTAGGTTTCTTGCACTTTTTTTCTACTAAAATAGAGTAGAGCAAAAACATTAATCCCAATAAAAATAACGTTAAGTACGAGGTGTTGACTGTAGCTTAGTTGTTCAAAAACACCACCACAAGAACAACCCGTAAATAAAGAGTATTCATTGATTGCAAATAAATAGATAGTGAAGGCACATAATACAAATAACGAAGACCAAAGAGTTTGTCTTAATTTAATTTCCAGCATTAGAAGGGCCGCCAGCAGTATCATAATTGAAGGAATCAAAATACTCAAATATGGAATCCAATTATTTTCTATAAGTGCTGATTTAAAAAGTTTTACTTTAAATCCGGTAAAATCTTTAAATATTATAAAAACCGCGTAGGTGTACATTAATATTATGAGATAAATAGCCGTTTTTCCGAGAATTCCTTTAAAATTTTTGCTCAAAACTATTTTATTTTTCTAGTTCATATAATTCTATAGTCTCTTCATATAAGAGGTAGACCAAATCCCCTACAACTTCAATTTCCGTAGGTGCTGTTTCACCAATATTTGGAAGAATATAACTGTGGGAGTATGCTCCATTTTTGGTAGCATAGACGTCCAGAACCCTATTGTCTTTGTTTTCGATCACAGTTCTATCTGAAATATTTGAAAGAACATATAGCTTGGCGTCATCAATACTACAGTCTAATGTGGATTCATAGGCATCCGCAGAAGGGAACAACATGTCATCCTGTAGGGTCAGTTTTATTAACGGGGTTTCATGAATTAGATCTTTCTTATAGACCAAATCGCCTTGTGTGTCTATTTTAATCATCTCATCTGAGAAGAAGGTTACATAAAAGATGCTTCCGTCTGAGGGGTCTTGATAGAATTTCCCATCAAAGATCCACCAGCTGTTATCAATGGCATCAAAAGATTTGGTGACTTTGGTTAAAAACGTAATTTCTTCGGTACTGATGTCTACAGTAGCAAAACCTAAGTTCATGAAATTATTTTCTCGCATAGAAACAAGAAACGTGTCATCAACCAATCTATGGGCATGATCTAAATATAAAGAGTCTTGATAATAATTAATTAGCTCCCCTTCTCTAGTTGCTTTGGTAATAGAGCGATTGGAAACATCAAAAGTATATAAGTGGGTATCATCATAATCGTAATGATAAATGCGTTTGCTCTCTAGAGGAGATTCGCCCCTTCCAGCACCAAGGCTGTCATAAACACCTTTTGATTCATCAAGAAAAAGCACTTTTTGACTGTCATAATTGAGTATAGTTAGACTGTCTTTTTTTGCTTTCAAATAAATAGGGTAAAAATAAATAGGAATGCTAGTGTTCTTACTAGTAATTTCTTTAAAAACACGTTCTTGATTAAACGTGATAGCGTTTTTAGTATCTTCTACTGTATTAAAGAAGACAAGGCCGCCTATAACCGAGGCAACTACTACAAAACCAACGAGGAAAATATAAAATCTTTTCATAGAATTGAATAAAATAAAGCCATATTTAAAAACTAAATATGGCTTATTACTATATTATTGAATGTTATCAGGGTTTGTGTTTCCCTTGTGCCAAACATTGTTTCCTTGCTTAGCACATCTAAGCTGACCATCAGGACACAGCCCTAATGGATCTCCTTGTGCCTCTACGGAAAAATTGATTCCCATTGAACATACTGCAAAAATAGCAGCCATTGCACCTAATTTTAATACATTTTTTTTCATTGTTTATGTTTTAAATTAATAGCTTGTTTTGTAATTATTGAATGTTCCTAGTTTTCGTTAGGAACCATAATAGCCTTCCCGTAATATGTGGTGGGATCTGGCTGAGTCTGAACCGTCATACAGTGTCCAGCTGCTGTTTTACAAGTAATTGTTCCTGATATTTGGGCTTCTGCACTATTCGTGCTTAAAAAAAGTCCCCCGGAGAACAAAAATGCTGCTCCTAACGCAATTCCTAAAATTTTTAGTTTCATCTTATTTAATTTAAAAAGTTGTCCTACTCTGTTACGGCTTTTCGGTTTCCGCCGATTTTTTCGCGCAAAAAATATTGTATACTAGATAGCCAAACCTGGCTATCAGATTTAATTTTTGTCAAACTGAAAAACCTTTCGAAAAAGGCACTTTTCAACGTAACTTCAATAAATAAAGGGGGGGAATAATTATTTATCTAAGATAGCAATTCTTTTCAATTAGTTATAAAATATTGCCGTCCTGTTTTGAAAGTTAAGGTCATATTTAGATTTAAATATGACCTTAACCATACTACTTAATTCATATTGATTTCATTAGGGTTTGTATTTCCCTTATGCCAAACATTAGTTCCTTGTTTAGCACACCTAAGTTGACCATCAGGACACAGCCCTAATGGATCACCTTGTGCTTCTACAGAAAAATTGATTCCCATTGCGCACACTGCAAAAATAGCAGCCATTGCACCTAATTTTAAAACATTTTTTTTCATCGCTTTTTTTTTAGTTTATTGCTTGTTGATTTGGAGTAAAAATAGCCTTTCCGTGATACGTGAGAGGAGGAGTAGTCTGAACGGTAATACAATGTCCAGCTGATCCCTCACAGGTAACTGTTCCAGATAGTTGGGCTTCCGCACTGTTGGTGCTTAAAAAGAGTCCCCCAGAGAACAAAAATGCTGCTCCTAACGTAATTCCTAAAATTTTTCTTTTCATCTTAATAGAATTTAAAAAGTAAACCTACTCTGTTACGGCTTTTCGGTTTCCGCCGATCTTTTCGCGCAAAAAATACTGTATACTGTATAGCCAAACCTGGCTATCAGATTTAATTTTTGTCAAATTGAAACACCTCTTGAAAAAAAAGTTCTTCAATGTAACTTCAATAAAAGAAGGGGGAATGATTATATATTTCTAAGACATTTTTTCTAGTAGTTAGAAAAACGGTTGCCTTATTTTTTGAATTAAAGCCATATCTAAAACCTAAATACGGCTTCACTCATATGAATTAATTCATATTAATTTCATTAGGGTTTGTATTTCCCTTATGCCAAACATTAGTTCCTTGCTTAGCACATCTAAGTTGACCATCAGGACACAGTCCTGCAGGATCACCTTGTGCTTCTACGGAAAAATTGATTCCCATTGCGCATACTGCAAAAATAGCAGCCATTGCACCTAATTTTAATACATTTTTTTTCATTGTATATTTTTTAAAATTAATAGTTTAATTTACAATAATTGAATGTTCCTAGTTTACGTTAGGAACCATAGTAGCCTTCCCATAATATGTCGCGGGAGGAGTAGTCTGAACCGTCATACAATGTCCGGCTGATCCTTGACATGTTATTGTTCCTGATATTTGGGCTTCGGCGTTATTTGTGCTTAAAATGAGCCCCCCGGAGAACAACAGTGCTGCTCCGAATCCAATACTTATGATTCTTTTTTTCATCTTATTAAATTTAAAAAAAGTTGTCCTACTCTGTTACGGCTTTTCGGTTTCCGCCGATTTTTTCGCGCAAAAAATATTGTATACTAGATAGCCAAATCTGGCTATTAGATTTAAAACTTGTCAAACGAAAAATCCTTCGAAAAAAAACGATTTCTAATTTAACTTTAATAAAAGGGGGGGGGGTAATTATTTATCTAAGATAGTGTTTTTTTTGAGAGAGCCTAAAAAAAATGAAAGTATAATTGCATAAAACTTCTTATTTCTAACATGAAACATATTGCTAAGTAATTGTAAATTGCTGAAAACGAATGCGCTGTATTATTGTGGTATTCAACGCAAACTTGTTTGCTACTCTCTATGGTTTTTTGGAAATTTACAACTCAAAATAAATTATGAAATATCTCTTATGTGGTTTGGGCGTTTTGGCTGTTCTTGTTTTTTACGTATGGACC
>Ga0316204_10002246_pt1 | contig 45028 bp, 38 predicted proteins | sample 6monrhotite_MG_2_FD_205661 | JGI IMG/M metagenome (GOLD analysis project Ga0316204, IMG submission 205661) | Microbial mat bacterial communities from mineral coupon in-situ incubated in ocean water Damariscotta River, Maine, United States -... | ecosystem: Environmental > Aquatic > Marine >... | reverse complement strand
CAGTGTGTCGACCTGGAATTCTTTGAAAAGGTTGTAGCTATCGCCAAGGAACACCAGATCTGGGTGATCCACGATCTTGCCTACGCCGACATCGTCTTTGATGGTTACAAGGCACCCTCGATTATGCAGGTGCCAGGAGCCAAAGAGGTGGCGGTGGAGTTTTTTACCCTGTCCAAGAGTTACAACATGCCAGGCTGGCGGGTTGGTTTCATGGTGGGCAACGAAAAACTGGTTGGTGCCCTGGCGCGTATGAAGTCTTATCTCGACTACGGTATGTTTACACCGGTGCAGGTGGCGGCCATTGCTGCGCTGGAAGGGCCGCAGGAATGTGTTCAGGAAATTTGTGACATGTATCAGGTGCGTCGTGATGTGCTTTGCAGTGGCCTGAATTCCATTGGTTGGACGGTTGAACCACCCAAGGCCACCATGTTTGTCTGGGCACCAATTCCAGAGCAGTATCGACACATGGGCTCGCTGGAGTTTGCCAAAAAACTGTTGAAAGAGGCCAAGGTAGCTGTTTCGCCGGGCATTGGTTTTGGTGATTATGGTGATGACCATGTTCGCTTTGGATTGATCGAGAATGAGCATCGTACCCGTCAGGCGATTCGCGGCATTCGCGATATGCTGCGCAAAGATGCTGAGGCAAATGGTTAGAACAATATGTTAAAGCAGTCGCTAACGTAGTGACTTCAAAGTGATGAAAACTGTAAAAGAGAGAGTGTGCCTCTCTCTTTATAAATAATTTAAAGAACAAAAGGTTAGGAGGGTTATCTTGAAACCAGTTAAAGTTGGTTTGTTGGGTCTGGGCACCGTTGGTGGTGGAACTGTGAGTGTTTTGCAACGTAACGCCGAAGAGATTCAGCGTCGTGCCGGACGTGGTATCGAAATCGCCATCGCAGCAGCACTCGATGTAAATATACCGTTTGCATTCGATACCTCAAACATTGAGTTGACCACGGACTCCACAGCTGTGGTTGAACACCCTGATGTCGAGGTGGTCATCGAGCTTATTGGCGGCACTACCCATGCGCTTGATCTGGTTTTGAAAGCTATCAACAATGGTAAGCACGTTGTTACGGCCAATAAGGCGCTGATTGCCAAGCATGGCAACGAAATCTTCGCCGCGGCCCAGGACAAGGGTGTGATGGTCGCCTTCGAGGCCGCCGTTGCTGGTGGCATCCCCATCATCAAGGCTATCCGTGAAGGTCTGTCTGCCAACCGTATTGAATGGCTGGCCGGTATCATCAACGGCACAGGTAACTTCATTCTTACCGAGATGCGCGACAACGGCAGTGACTTTGCCGATGTGCTGGCCGAGGCCCAACGCCTGGGTTATGCCGAAGCTGATCCTACTTTTGATGTTGAAGGTATCGACGCCGCCCATAAGCTGACCATCCTGGCCTCAATTGCCTTTGGAATCCCGCTGCAATTTGAAAAGTGCTACACCGAAGGCATCAGCCACATTACCCGCGAAGATGTGGTCTATGCAGAAGAGCTGGGTTACCGCATCAAACATCTGGGCGTCGCCCGTCGCACCGACAAGGGAGTTGAGCTGCGTGTTCATCCAACCCTTATCCCTGAGCGTCGTTTGATCGCCAATGTCGATGGTGTCATGAATGCCGTCCTGGTGAAGGGCGATGCGGTCGGGCCAACACTTTATTATGGTGCTGGCGCCGGTGCCGAGCCGACAGCCTCAGCAGTGGTTGCCGATGTAATCGACGTGGTGCGTGTGCTGACCGCTGACCCTGAAAATCGTGTCCCGCATCTTGCCTTTCAGCCAGACCAGCTGGTGGATGTGCCTATCCTGCCGGTGGCTGATATTGAGACTGCCTACTATCTGCGCATGGAAGTCACCGACAAGCCGGGTGTGCTGGCTGATGTAACTCGCATCCTGGCAGACCAGGAAGTCAGTATCGAAGCGCTGGTGCAGAAAGAGGCCGCCGAAGATGTGGTGACTGTACCGGTCATTATCCTGACCCATCGTATTCGTGAGGCACAGATGAATGAAGCCATCAGCCAGATTGAAAAGTTGGCCAGCATTCATGGCAAGGTAACTCGCATTCGCCTGGAATCACTGGACGCGTAAGGTGCGCAATGCGCACCTCAATCTCGAAGCTTCACTCAGCGGTGCGCGTTGCGCACCCTACATCCAACATGCGGGTAAGCGCTCAGGTATAATTTGCGCAAATCCAAATATCGATAGATAGGTTCAACATGAAGTTTATTGAAACCCGGGGTAATGATGGCAAAAAACCCGCTGCCATCACTTTTTCTCAGGCAATCTTAAGCCCAATGTCTTCGTTTGGAGGCATTTATTCACCAGAATCCTTGCCTGCTTTGGACGATGCCTTTTTTAAGGCGCATATCGACGCTGACTATAAAACCCTGGCCAAAGATATATTGCAGGCATTTGACGTGGATATCGAAACGTCAGTTATTGACGCCGCGTTAAGCCTTTACGATGAGTTTGATGATCCAAGCAATCCTGTGCCGGTGGAAAAAGTCTATGACGATCTCTATGTCAGCGAGCTATACCATGGCCCAACACGTGCGTTTAAAGATATGGCGCTACAACCTTTTGGCAAGGTTTTATCTGCCGTCGCCCAAGCGCGTGGTGAAAAATACCTGATATTGGCGGCAACTAGTGGTGACACAGGGCCAGCCGCATTGGAGACCTTTAAGAATCGTGAAAACATCCAGGTTGCTTGTCTTTACCCAGACGGTGGAACCTCGGATGTACAACGTTTACAGATGGTGACTGAAGATGCGGATAACCTAAAAGTCATCGGCATCCATGGTGATTTTGACGATGCCCAAAGCGCACTAAAGTCGCTGCTGGTCTCCGATGCCTTTGGTGATGCACTGAAAGCCCATGACATCTCACTGTCCGCTGCAAACTCAGTTAACTTCGGCCGCATTATTTTTCAAATCATCTATCACATTCATAGTTACCTTGAGCTGGTGCGCAAAAAGGTGATTCAGTTGGGTGAGCAGGTTTACTTGAACGTTCCAAGTGGCAACTTCGGCAACGCCTTGGGCGGTTACTACGCCTGGAAAATGGGATTACCTGTTAAGCAGATTCACATCGCATCAAATAACAACAACGTGTTGACTCAGCTGATTACGACAGGGCGTTATGACATCAGAGATACCAGTGTTATTGCCACAACTTCGCCGGCGATGGATATTTTAAAGTCTTCAAACGTTGAGCGTATTTTGTTTGATCTGTACGGTGCTGAACGTACCAAAGAGCTGATGTTTAAGCTTGATAGTGAAAAATGCTATGAGTTAACGTCGGACGAATTAAGCAAGCTGCAAGCGATCTTCGCGGCCGACTTCTGTACTGATGAAGAAGGCTTGAGTTACATCAAGCAGGCTTTTGATCAAGCAGGTTATCTCATGTGTCCTCACACCGCGACCTGTTTCAAAGCCTACGACACATGTCGTGATGATAAGTCTATTAAGACGATTGCCTATTCAACTGCTGAGTGGACCAAGTTTTCACCTGTAATAGCTAAGGCCTTAACCGACGAAACTTTTGAACATGATATTGATGCTTTGAAAATGATCGCCAAGAAAGCGAATATTACTATTCCCACTCAGATCGCGGCTTTGTTTGACAAAGAAATTGCGCAAAAAATTGTGATTGATAAACAGGATATTGAAAAAGAGATTCTGAGTTTCCTGGGTGCTTAGGTTGTTTGCTTCACAGCCACTATGGACGCAGTGAAGTAAGCCATTCTGGATAATATGGCTGATTAACTCTGTTGTTGGTTCTGTTTTATAAAAAGGCGGCCCTAGGTCGTCTTTTTGGTTTGCGATGTTGTCGCATACAACGGTTATATTTTATTAAGCAGATCTGTCATCAATTTATATAATCTTTCACTGCTGTCCCGTTAACTTTATATCCGTCATACCGGCGCAGGCCGGTATCCAGAAAGTCGTTGAAACCACTGGATTCCGGCCTGCGCTTGTGCCCGTTCTTTGGGTGCCGGAATACCCAATGCGCTTCGCGGGGCAGGCTCTGACGGGAGAGGTTGCTGATTATTCATGTCTCAATTCCAAAAATTACACTGTAGGTCACGCAAAACAACGAATGTTAACAAATGCAAGCATTTGTTAACGGGACAGCAATGACCTCGGTTATGCCTTATTAAGCGGATCTATCATCATTTTTAATTTCTCTCACCTTTTTGGAGGCCTGATAACAGGTACTATAATCAGGCCTAATGTTGGCACTTGTAAGTGAGGCTTCCCATGCAAACCAAATTCTCGGAAGATATCTTTCCGCTTTCTGACCTAAAAGTTAACCCCGGAAAAATTGTAAACCATACAAAAGACACACATCGCCCCGTGTTGCTTACGAGTCGTGGGCACGGGGTTGCTGTTATACAAGCTCTTGATGAGTATGAAGAAAATCAAGAAGAGAGGGAGTTCATGAAGGCTGTAGCTGCCGGGTTAATGGAGGTTCGCGAAGGTGAAGAGCTAGAATTGGATGAGGTAAAGGAAAAGCTGGGTATTGAATAAGTGAAGATATTTTTTGCTGATTCGGCTTTCAGTGATTTAGAAGGGATTAAGGAATATTATCAAGACGAAGGTGTCCCTCATATTGGTACTGAGAGTTCGTGAGTGCAATTATCGAACATGTGCAAACTTTGGCAGATAATCCTGAGATTGGCAGAGTTGTGCCTGAGTTTGGCGAGCAGCGCATTCGAGAGCTTATCCAATCCCCATTTCGCGTCGTTTACTTGAGAGAGCGTGATTCGATTCATGTGGTTAGAATCTGGCGAAGTGAGCGTTTACTTAAACTGCTAAAATATCAAACATAACAGCATCACAATAGTCGGCAATTAACGCCAAAAATGCTACGGGCTGGGCTGGTATGTTTTGGTGGCCTAGGGCCGCCTTTTTTTGTGTGACAATGTCACATACAAGCAGTTATATTGCTGCCATTATCATCGCTCGTTTGTCGGTTTTCATCTGAGTATCAGATGCACTCTGATATTTGTTAGCAATCATTCAAGGTTTAAATTATGAATTCAAAAACATTGTCGATAACAGCCATCCTGCTCTGGTTGGTTAGCGTCTTGGTTGGAGGATTCTTCTTCGTCAAAGGACAAACCAAAATGGCCGCAGATGAGCGAGTCTCGGTGATGCTGAAAGCCAATGAACGTGATTTTGTATTGTCTGAAATGCGTATGCTGCTTGAAGGTGTGCAGAGCATGACAGCCGGTCTTGCTGCTGGCGACATGAAGCAGGTCTCAGTCGCAGCCCGTGGCATCGGCATGGCATCTGCTGCCGATGTTAACCCGGCTTTAATGTTGAAGTTACCGCTGGCATTTAAGCAGCAAGGCATGGCCGTACATAAGCAGTTTGATCAGATTGCCGACAAGATTGATCAGGGCGCACCGGCAAATGAAATATTGTCAGACCTGTCTGAACAGCTTGGCTCTTGTGTTGCCTGTCATAGCGTCTATCAATTGGATGCCGAGGCGGGTGTGAACTAAACACACCACGGCAGTGGGGTGGCAACTCCATTGATGTTGAATTATGAGCCGAATAGGATCTATAATCGACTCATAATATGAGCCGATTATCCTGTGTATTCGGCTCACAACGCAAGGAGGTGTCAATGAACCAATCAAAAGTCCCCCCTATTTGGATATGGCAGCAACCTGGTTGGCCGACGTTTACCTGGCAAGATCAGCCGTTAGCGCCGTTACTGATAGAAATCAACCGGTTACAAGCCAAACTTTTGGGCAATGTCGGAGCAGTAGATGTTTCAGGTGAACTCCAGACTGAAATGGATACCCTGCTTCAGAACGCCATCAATACCTCGGCCATCGAGGGTGAACAGCTCAATGTCGACTCTGAACGTTCTTCGCTGGCAAAGCGTTTGGGAATAGAGCAAGCTGGAATGCCGCCGGCAACGCCCCAGACCGAGGGGTTGGCAGATCTGTTGCTGGATGCCACGCGCAATCATGACAAGGCACTGACTTTGGAACGCCTTCTTGACTGGCATAAAGCCCTGTTTCCTGGTGGTGGCAGCGTGTTAACCCCCATCCTTGTTGGTGAGCTGCGTGGCCATGATTCAATGCAGGTGGTTTCCGGCCAAATTGGCAGGCAAACTGTGCACTTCGAGGCACCGCCTCGACATAACTTGGAGTGCGAATTAAAGGCCTTTATTGACTGGTTCAATCGCAGCCAGGGTGAAGTTGATCTGGATCCTATTCTGCGGGCCGCGATAGCACACCTGTGGTTTATTACCTTGCACCCGTTTGATGATGGAAACGGGCGCCTTGCCCGTGCAATTACCGATCTGGCCCTGGCACAGTCAGAGCACCACAGCGTACGTTTCTATGCCATGGCAGCGACGATCATGGAACAGCGCAAGGCTTACTATGAAATTTTGGAACAGACTCAGCGTGATGGCTTGGATATTACCGCCTGGTTGGAATGGTTCTTGATAATGCTCAAACAAACAATGAGCGTCGCCGAGCAACGGATCGAGATTGTCCTGCAAAAATCACGGTTCTGGCAGCGACATGCTCAGACCGTGATAAGCAAACGACAAATTAAAGTGCTTAATCGATTACTTGATGCCGGACATGATGGTTTCGAGGGCGGTCTAAACGCCCGCAAGTATATGGGGTTAACAAACGTGAGTAAGGCGACGGCGACGCGTGACCTGATGGACCTGGTTGAAAAAGGCTGTTTGCTTCAACGCCCAGGGGGTGGGCGCAGTACCAGTTATGAAATTAGCTGGGTCTAAACCTTGTTTGAGCTTGCCGGTCATGTAGGGTGCGTATTACGCACCATTTATCTATTGTTACCTCGGTGTGTATTCAAACACATCATGACTGCCACCGCGCAGCACCGATTCCACATGTTTACCGTGAAAGCGCATACCCGTGACCAATTCTAAAACCCCCTGAACAGCCCCCAGTGTAAAGGTGCATTTACGGTTTGAACCGTCCGCTTCACCCGCCGAACATACTGTCTCTCTGGTATATGCGCGATAGCCTGTATCAGTTTTCTCCATTCGATCCAGGATGAGCAAACGTGTGCCTTCCTTGCCAAGCGCCGCGGCAACCATTTGGCTGATCTCATCCAGTGTGTAATCGGCGGATGAAAGTTTTAGCTGTTCCGCAATTTCCCGGCCACGTATGCGCCCGGCTGCAAACAGAGCGATAGCAGTGGTTTTTTCGCCCAACGCATCTTCCATGCCTGTGATAATCGATTTGAGACAGACAACACTGCTGAAGTCCCCAAGTTCTTCTCTAAGTGGTGCGCCCATCTTTTTTACATCCTTTGCATATGATTGATGGTTTTAATCAAGTAATGGCGGCTAAAGTAAAAGTTGTGGCTGGGGAAGTCAATATATGCAGAATTAAATCGTTGCAAGTACTCAAGGTTTAATGTCTCACACCCAAGCTAGGAAGCAGGTGATCTTTCATAGTTTGAGATGTTCAATAACAACGAAGCATAAGAAAAATGAAAGCTGTTATCAGGTAGTAGGTTATGGCTAATATCATCTACATAATATTGCGTAGGCTGGTCATGTTTTTCAAACTCGTTGAATAAAAAAACAAAAATTGAAAGATTTAATAACCGTTTGTTTGATAATGAATAATCAAACAATGCGGAGCAATTTATTCAAAGACTGATGAATTTGATTGGTTGACTTATCTTCTATAGAAAAATAGAATCCTTCCAAAATTAAGAAGCCCTAAATTACTAATAGGGTTTCAAAAAATAAACAACAATAATAAACCTGTTAACTAACATTAATTGTTAATGAACAGGCTGGGTAGAGAAGGGCGCTTGGGGGTCATAATCCAAGCACTTCATAAAAAATAACAATGGCTGATGCAATGTGATTAAGACCACAACAGCACAGCCCATAAAGATATGAAGGTAGTAGGGATGATTAATCACAGATCCGGTCTTTGGGCCGGTGTCATCAATGACGTTAAACATTATTGCAAATATCACGTAGTGTTTGTTCGGAAGTATCGTAGGAAGTGCATTTACAGCACGCTGAGAAAAGACATTGGAGGGGTATGCGATGAAAGATCATATCCATATGTTATTGATTCTTAAAATATATTATGCGAAGTATTTTTTGTGATAAAAGTAATATGGATGGGCATATTTTGGAGCATTTGTAACTATGTGGCAGAGTGTAATTCCAATACATTTTTTTGATTCTGTCTTTTTCCTTTTGGTTTTATTACGTTTTTAAATGTCTAATAATAAAGTCGCAAAAGTTCAAAGAAAACGCGCTGAAAAACTACTTAAGCTTGGCAAACTTGCCGATTCAAAAATTGCGTATTTTGAGTGCTGCAAATTAAATCCAAATGATGGCCAGGCCTGGTTTTCGGCCGGTCAAGTTTCCAGCCGTCTTAATCATTTCCAGGATGCAAGTGTAGCGTTTCAGCGTGCCTTGGGTCTGAATCCAAATATGGCTGAAATATATTTTGAGCTTGCCCAGGCTCAATCTTCCCTTGGACAATACTTAGAAGCAGAACAAAACTACCGGTCATTTTTAATGATGAGCCCCAGTTCAGGTGAGGGGTATCATGCGTATGCGAAGCTACTTCATACTACAGGCCGCATTTCTGACGCCACAAATAATTATAGAAAGGCAAGTGAGCTATTAACCAATAATGCCTCGTTATATCTGGAATTTGGCAGTATTCTTCAGAAACAAGGTTTGTCTGATGAGGCGTTAGAACAATATTTAAAGGCGCAAAAACTTAAACCAGAGTTTGTTGATGTCTATTATCATTTGGCAAATCATTATCGTGATATACGGCAATTAGACTTAGCGCTAGTTAACTACAATAAAGCATTTGAGTTGGCGCCTGGTGATGAGGCGATTCACCATTATTACCTTGGTACGCTGTCTGAAGCTAAGCAAAATACAATTGATGCTTTGTCGCATTACAATAGAGCAATAAAACTCAATCAAAATCTTCCAGAAGTTCATTTAAGCAAGGCGCTTTGTTTGTTATATACAGGGCAGTTTGCAGAGGGCTGGGTTGAGTATGAATGGCGCCTGAAATGCCCTGACTGGCTACGGCAAAGACGTTTGAACACCCTTAAAACCCCTGTGTGGGATGGTGGTTCATACCCTGATAAGGCTATTCTTGTGATTGCAGAACAAGGCTATGGCGACACTTTTCAGTTTTGTCGTTATCTCAGTTTGCTTGCGGAAAATTTTTCCAAGGTGGTTGTTTATTGCAAACCTGAAGTTGCCAGTCTTATTCAGTCTGTTGATGGTGTTGATGAGGTTGTTTTAACCACCCAGGAAATATCGGTAGAACGTTTTGATAGCTACGTTTACATGATGAGTCTGCCTTATCTGTTTAAAACCACGCTTGATACTATTCCCAATCAATCTCCGTATATTCATGCGCCCAAACAGTTAAAGCCTGAGTTGGATAAGTGTTTGGCTGGTGATGGTCTAAAGGTTGGTTTGGCATGGTCGGGCAGCCCTTCAAATTCAAAAAATACTATTCGAAATATCCCCTTGTCAGATTTGGCGCCTCTGGGAAATATATCGGGTATTCGTTTTTTTGGAATCCAAAAAGGGCCGGGCAGTGAACAGGCCTCATCACCTCCTGAAAATATGGATTTCACAGATCTATCGCATTTGATTAATGATTTTTCTGATACGGCGGCAGTGATTTCAAAGTTAGATCTTGTTATTAGTGTTGATTCTGCGGTTGCACACCTTGCCGGGGCACTGGGGATACCTGTGTGGGTATTTATTTATATGCCGCCTGATTGGCGTTATTTGATAGGCAGGGAAGATTCGCCCTGGTATTCGAGCATGCGTTTGTTTCGACAGGATGATAGCAGAGACTGGCAGCCTGTTATTAAGCAGGTTGAAGAAAAGCTTATTGAACTTTCCTCAGTTCTGTAGTTCGTTGAAGGTCAGACTCGTCTAAAGCGGAGTTGGCTTTAGAGACGAGCGGGTATTTCCTGGTGTTTTTCGATGCGTCTGTTTCGTCAGCCTAGATTTTAGGCTTGCTTACCGGCGCTGGAGTGCGTGGCATTATCTTTAGTTGGGCTGTCAGCCTCACATCCTGTTGGCTGATAACTTTTAATTAAATACAGAGGCCTCTGTTTGGTCTCATCGAACAGTCGTCCCAGATACTCGCCAACAATACCGATACTGATTAGTTGAATGCCTCCCAGAAACAGAACAACGACCATGAGTGATGGGTAGCCGGGGATGGGGTTGCCCCAGACCAAGGTGTGATAAATAATGTAGACACCGAATAGGAATGCCCCAAAGGCTGTCAGCAGACCAAAGTAGGTGGCTAAATGCAGTGGCGCTGTGGTGAAGGAGGTAATTCCTTCCAGGGCGAAGTTCCATAGCCTCCAGTAATTCCATTTGCTTGCGCCAGCTTGGCGCGGCTGCCGATGAAACGGGATGGCTTTCTGGCGGTAGCCAACCCAGGAGAACAAACCCTTCATGAAACGGCGTTGCTCACGGAGTTGTTTTAAAGCGTCGATGGCCGTTCTGTTTAGCAGTCGAAAATCACCAGTATCTTCCGGAATCTTGATGTGGGACATGCGCTGTATGACACGATAAAAAAGATGAGAGCTTACCTTCTTAAGTACGCTTTCGCCTTGCCGTGATATACGTTGACCATAGACAACATCAAAACCATTCTTCCATTCGAGAATCATGTCTTGTATCAGTTCTGGGGGATCTTGCAAATCGGTATCGATAATGATGGCAGCATCGCCATGACTATGATCCAGGCCTGCAGTTAGTGCGATCTCTTTGCCAAAGTTTCGGCTTAGCTCGATGGCTGAAATGCGAGGGTCGTTTTGTTGCAGGCTATGGATGATTTCCAGGCTGTTATCCTGGCTGCCATCATCGATAAAGATGATTTCAAATCGGAATGGCAGGGTATCTAATGTTTCGCAGAGGCTATGATAAAACGCAGTTAGAACCTCCTGTTCATTATATACGGGGGCTATGATTGATATCAGCTCTAACTCGGTCGTGTTTTTATCTGAATTATCTTTGTTCATTAAGCTTGCTTTGTCATCTAATCTGTTTGTTTGAGTTTTTTATTGTTAATGTAAACGATAATCGGGTATGCCAGCCAGAATATGATGATGCCTATCAGTAAACATATGCTTATTACATTGATTGCCTGCATCCAGGTTGGAAGGTTGAAGGCAAAGGGTTCATAACTGACAAAGGTCCTTGCGGCATCTTTCTGCTCAAGTAAAAAGTGGTCACCGGGCTTGCAGTTGTTTTCATCACCAAAAATATAACAGGCAGGGTTTTTTACGTTGAATTGCCCATCTTTCAACTGGGATACCAGCCCAGGGCGAAGTGGGCGGAGAGGTAACAGTTCCAGTCTGTAGCCAAATAGAGGTTCATAACATAGCAGTTGTGAAGCACCTTGAACCAATGAGTCATTTCTGTGTATGGGGGTGACCAAAAGGCCTTGCCGATCTTGAAAGACACTGATCTGATTTATTATCTTAGCCTGTTGAGTCTTCTCGGCCTTGGTGTAGGCATTGATGATAGGGCTAGGATCGTAGGGTTGATTTGCATAATAATCGCGATCGATATTGATGTTGATAATAAGCACTGAGATGATGGCAAGACCAGTGATATACGGCGCCAGAGGTCTTATTTGCTTCACTTTATCAATCATGAGGGCGGCGATAAGGATGGTGACAGGGATATAGATACTAAACCAGCGCACCAGAAGACTGCTGTGTTTGATGATCGGTATTTGTTTAAGTATGGCGTTCCATTCGGGGCTGTAATAATTTATTGCCAACGCTAACACCAGAATCAACAACATTAAGCCCAGTTGAAGATAAGTCGTTATCTGGCCTTTGATGCATTGTTTGAGCTTAGGTGCTTTTTTTATGAACAGTACTGCGCTAAGCAGGATGATGAGTAATGGTATGAAGGTAATGCCGTATTCGAATTCATGTCTTGCCAGTGGACCCTGCAAATTGACCAACACATCTTTTACAGTATCGCCTGAGGGTTGAAAAAATAGCGATTCGAAAAACAGTGTAATCAATCCCCAAACTCCATCTGCGCCAGGAAGTTTGTATGAGATGCGTTCGAAATTATTGATATACAGGATTGCTGGCGCCAATTTTGGCAACGCCAGGATTATGCTTACGATCCCTGCAATGACAAAGTTTAGCCAAAACTGCCTGCTATTCGCATGGATGATCCCATGCAGGCTACCAATGAAGATAAGTATCAAAATTACCGGCAGGATCAAATGAATCATGCCCGAGTAGATCATGTAACTGAGTAGTGCGGCGGTAATCGAGAGAGTCAGTAATCGCCTTAAACTGAAGAATTTTATCGCGCTGCCACCGGCGTCTAACAGTAGAAAAGCAATCATAGGGGTTAACATAAAGGCGTGGTAGGTAATATGGCCAATCAACAAGCGGTGGGAGAAAAAGCCATTAAACATGAACAGCGTAGCGCCTAATAAGGCGGTGGCAATGGCTGTTTTGAAGCTGAGACGCAACAGTAGATAAAAGCCTGCAAAGCCCAGGCCTGCGAAGGTCAGTATGGTGAAATACGATGCCGTTAGTGGGTCAGTGATAAGGCTGAGCCATTGAGGCAATGAGTAATAGATATTTTGGGGATTAGGGAAGGCTGGCAGTCCACCACAGAAAGCAGGGCTAAACTATTGTGGGCCAAGTGCCCCGTTATTGAGCTGCCAGTTATATCCGTCTAACAGGCTAGGCAGGAAATAGGCATAGTCATGGCCGATGTTGCCATTGGCCGCCGGAAAAAAGGCTGAGAATATCCAGTGATAACACAACAGCAGAAGACTGCCGGTGACAGTAACCAGTAAAAGTTCGCTTGTATGTGGTTTTAACTGCATCGACTTGTTTGATTCTGTAATTATTTTATTTGGCCGGCTTTAGCACGGCTAGCAGGGAAACCCCGAAAGGCAGACTGACCCTTGGGATAAACAGGTGTTCACTACTAAACAGATGGCTCAAGCATGCATTGATTAGGCGGGGCGGTAGGCTGAGATCGGCGTTATCTATTTTTTTATTACGCTGAAAAAGTCTGGCCGCAGCGATTAGCGGAAACAGCCAGGTGTTGAAATAAGAGATGTATTCAATCTCAAGACCTACAGACTTGGCGGTTTGACGCAGCTGCTTTGCGGTGTAACGTCTTTTATGATGGTGTAGCTCGTCGTGTGGCCCCCATAACATCTGAAATGCCGGCACGGTGAGTAGAATACGACCATCCGCAAGCAGGCATTTTTTAAGTGCCTTTAGGCTGGCGCGGTCATCCTCAATGTGCTCAAGCACATCAAGCAATACAATCAGGTCAAAGCTGTTGGCCGGATAGGGGATGGCATCTGGTAAATGCCCGGCTAATACCTCACCAAGCTTACGCCGGTTGGCATGCTCTCTGGCATTGTCATCCATCTCCATTGCCTTGACAGTGCCAAAATGACTGAGTAGTTGCATATTGCCACCCGTGCCACAGCCTGCATCGAGAATGTTTGCTTGCTTTGGTAAGCCGAGGCCGTTCAACGTTGATTGGATAATTTGACGCCGGCCCACAAACCACCAGTGTTTATCCTCTAGCTCGGCCATCTTTATGTAAATTGAGGGGTCCATATGGATGATAGAAAGCCCGAGGGATTGGTTTGAATGGTCTTGCCTGTTTATTCATCAAAATGATAAGTGCTAGGCTGTGAATAAACAAGGTAAGAATAGCCTTATAATCACGGTTACAACATAGATAAAAGCGAGAACCGCATTGGCAACAGCAAAAGATCTAGTTGATCTGCAAGACACGTTATATAACTCAAAAAATCCCACTCGGCGCTGGCTGCATTGCAGTCGTCGTGACTGGATTGTGGATGCTATACAGCGATATACCAATAATCAGCGGACTATGGCGGCTGAGGTTGGGCCCGGGTCAGGCATATATCTGCCTGTGCTTGCATCACTGTATCAGCAAGTGCAGGCTGTGGATATTGAAGAGGCCTATCTCGATAACGCACGTGAGCGAATGGTTGATCTACCCAATCTGATGTTGAAAACAGATGATATTACCCATAGCCTGCTACCTGATCTTTCTTTTGATTTTATTCTTTGTACCGAGGTCATTGAGCACATCAAAGATTCGCCGAATGCGCTGAAGCATATGTGGCGCCTACTCAAACCTGGCGGCACCTTGCTGTTATCAACGCCACAAAAGTTCAGTCCATTAGAGCTCTCTGCAAAAATTGCCTTTCTGCCAGGAATTATTCAGGTTGTCAGATATATCTATCAGGAACCTGTGCTGGAAACCGGTCACATAAATTTGGTGACTGAGACGGAGGTGAGAAGGCAATTGGCTAATGCGGGGTTTAAAATTATTGAAAATCATAAAACCGGTTTGTATTTGCCCTTGATTGCCGAATTGATGGGGCAGTCAGGGCTGCATTTGCAGCAGTCTCTTGAAAGGATGCTGCGTGGTGGGTTTATGGATTGGCTGTTATGGACTCAGTACTATGTTTGTCAGAAACCCCTTGATGGGCAGCTTAAATAATTTCCGAATTAAGCTAGTTCCAGGAATAACATGCCGAAACTGAATATGAGTCTCGGCTTTTATGCACCCATATAAACATATCCTCCATTAGGACTCACTAGTCGTTTGTCCCATATTGTTTCGCTTCGATCGAATTCACGCGGTGGCAGGGTGCGACACTTTGCCACATTCTCAATTTGAAAATCAGCCGGTAATCTTCATCCCACAATAATGCTGTTCACAATAAAGTAGTTGGGAGAAACAATGACCATGTCACGTAAAACACCTGTTGCTGAATTTTCACTGAGCTTGTTGACGATTGCCATGTCTGGGCTGAGTGTTGCGGCAGAGCCTGTCACGCTGGGTGAGGTGACTGTTACCGGCACGCGCGAGGCGCAGGCTATTGCTGAAACAGCCGCCTCTGTTGGTATAGTGGACAGCCAAGCCATTGATGAACTGAAAGCGGCTCACCCGAGTGAAGTCATGGGCAAGGTGCCAGGTGTGTATGTCAATGTTACCGGCGGTGAAGGGCATATGACTGCCATTCGTCAGCCGATTACTACCAGCCCAGTCTATCTTTTTCTGGAAGACGGCATCCCAACCCGTTCGACTGGTTTCTTTAATCACAATGCCCTGTATGAAATTAACCTGCCACAAGCGGGCGGTATTGAAGTTAGCAAGGGACCAGGCTCAGCCCTGTATGGCAGTGATGCAATTGGTGGCGTAATCAACGTGCTGACCCGTCCGGCGCCTTTAAAACCAGAGGCAGAGGTGACTGCTGAGGTGGGTGAGCATGGCTGGCAGCGTGTCCTTCTGAGTGGCGGTAACAGCATGGGTGATGATGGTTTTCGTGCCGATCTCAACCTGACCCATACCGATGGCTGGCGTGATGACACTGAGTATGATCGCCAAAGCGCAACCCTGCGCTGGGACAAGTTTCTTGATAGCGGCGCCTCACTGAAAACCGTTGTCAGTGGTTCCAATATTGAGCAGCAGACAGCAGGTACATCCAGACTTTCAGAAGATGATTATCTGAACAATCCAACCAGGAACACAACGCCCATTTCACTACGCAATGTTGAAGCCTTGCGTGTTTCAACAGCCTATGAAAAAGAGACCGAGGACACATTGGTCAGCATTACGCCATACGCTCGTTACAACAGCATGGAACTGCTGCCAAACTGGTCACTGAGTTATGACCCACAGCACTACACAACCGAAAATGTCTCGGTGGGCCTGTTGAGCAAATATCGATATGATTTTGCACCGCAGCGTACACGTTTGATTGTTGGACTGGATCTGGATCATAGTCCGGGCTCTCGCGATGAAAACGCTCTAAATGTCACGCGAGTAGATGGCATCTATACCAGCTATACCGAAGCTGACAAGACCTATGATTATGACGTGGCCTACACTGGTGTCTCGCCCTATCTGCATGTGGAAACCTCAGCTACTGACAAGCTGCGCCTGACGGGCGGTCTGCGCCTTGACTATATGTCTTATGACTATGAAAACAACCTGTCTACCTTAACGACAGGCAGTCATCGCCGTCCTGATAGTACGACGGTAGATTTCGATCATGTCAGTCCGAAGTTGGGTGCCACCTATGCCTTTAGTTCAAACCTGAATGGTTTTGCTTCCTACCGTAATACTTTCAGAGCACCCAGTGAAAGTCAGCTGTTTCGTCAGGGCCAGGCAGAAAATACAGTCGACCTGAAACCGGTAGATGCCGACAGCTTTGAAGTTGGAATGCGCGGTAAGGCAGGTAAGAGTGGTTATGAAGTGTCTGTTTATCACATGATAAAAGAGGACGATATTCTTAGTTACCGGAATACGGTTGATGGCACCCGTGAGACCCAGAATGCCGGTGAAACCAGGCATAGAGGTATTGAGCTGGGCTATGATCGCGAGCTGACCAAGACCGTCGCTATTGATATTGGTTACAGCTATGCCAAGCACACCTATGAGGCATGGAGCCCTCAAACAGGTGTCGATTACAGCGGAAACGAGATGACATCGGCACCACGCCAGATAGGTGACATACGTCTTAACTGGCGTCCAGCCCAGCTCAATGGCGGACGTGTTGAATTGAACTGGTCACACCTGGGCAGCTATTGGTTGGATGCTGAAAACAGTCATCGCTATGACGGTCATGACGTTTATCATTTGCGTGTCAACCACATGGTTAGCAAGCAATTGGAACTGTTTGGCCGTATAAATAACCTGACGGATGAACGTTATGCCACCGGCGCTTCTTACAGCCAGTTTCGTGGTGAAGAGTTTGCCCCAGGTCTGCCGCGCACTGTCTATGCCGGTGTCAGTTATAACTGGATGTAATGTTTATGCAGTGGTTTAGAGGAAGTCTGATCCCGTCACTCCGGCGTAGGCCGGAGTCCAGTGGTTTAAATTCGCAACTGGATTCTGGCCTACGCCAGAATGACGAACCCAAGCATTTCCTTATAGGTTTGTTGCTGGGGCTGATCGTCTTTACTATCCCCCCTATGGGTTACGCCCAGCAACACACTCACCACGGCGGCAATGCTGCCGTGGTGAGTGGTCCTCCAAAAATCGAAACTGGCCGTGTTGCCACGGCCAATTTTGATGTTAACGGCAGGCTGTGGCTGGCCTGGCTGCATGGCCAGCATATCTACGTTAATTATTCCGATGACCTGGGCAATAATTTCAGTGCGCCGATCAAGGTGAACCCCGAGCCGGAAAAGATTCATCATAACGGTGAAGCACGGCCAAAAATAGTTGTAGATAGGCAAGGACGGGTGTTTGTTGCCTACACTCAAAAACTGCCTAAGCGTTTTACCGGCAATATTCGTTTCAGTCGTTCAGTGGATGGCGGCAAGAGTTTTTCAGCACCATTAACGGTTAACGATAATCTGGATGTGATCAGCCATCGTTTTGTCTCAATGGCACTGGACACCGATGACAACCTGCATCTTGTCTGGCTCGATGGCCGTGACTTCATGGCCGCGAAAAAGGAAGGCCAGGACTATAATGGTTCGTCCTTGTATTACAGTGTCTCTGAAGATCATGGCGCCAGCTTCAAGCCAAACACCAAGTTGGCGGATTATACCTGTCAGTGCTGTCGCATCGCTATGGCACTGGATGACAAACAACAGCCGGTGATCCTGTGGCGTCATATCTTTGCCAATGATTCAGGTGATGGCATTAACCGTGACCATGCCATTCTCAGTTTGAGCAAAGGCAACATGATTCAGCGCGTTAGTTTTGAAAACTGGGCGGCGAAAAGCTGCCCCCATCATGGCCCGGCACTTGAGATAGGTGCTGATGGCCGTTATCACATGACCTGGTTCAATATCGACAATGGCAAGCCCGGTCTCTATTACGGTCATTCAGATGATCAGGGCAAAACAGTGTCAGCTGTTTACAATTTTGCCGGTGGCAGTGATCAGGCTCAGCATCCCGATTTGATCGAGTTTAATGGCAAGATCTTTTTGCTATGGAAGGCCTTTGATGGCCTGCAGACAACGGTCTGGTTGAAACAGTCGAGTGATGCTGGCAAGAGTTGGAGTGAAGCGCAAAGCATCGCCGCCACTGACAAACAGTCCGATTATCCCTACCTGTTGAAACAGGGTGAAAATCTCTATCTGTCATGGCATGTGCCGGATGAAGGCTACCGATTGGTTGAAATCAGCAGGGTGGGGCAGTGAGTCGGCTGCTTGCGGTGTTGATTTTATTGTTGCCACAGTTGTTGCTGGCAGCGACACCAAAACCCTTTGTCAGTGGTTCTATGGCCGAGATATTGGCAAGCCAAGATGAAAGCCCGATGATTGTCAGCTTCTGGTCTATCGATTGTCCGCCCTGTTATAAAGAGTTGATTATTTGGCGTGAACTGAGTACACGCCTGCCGCAGTTGAAGCTGGTGCTGGTTTCTACCGATGAGCTTGATGCCCAGCCGGAAGTGGTTGAGGTATTGCAACAAAAGGGAGTGGCACAACTGGAGTCGTGGCAGTTTGCCGATGCCCACACACAACGGCTGCGCTACGAGATAGACAAAAGCTGGTATGGCGAATTGCCACGTAGCTATTTTTATTCGCCAGCCGGACAGGTTGAGGCCGTCAGCGGTCTGGTCGAGCAAGACAAGATTGAGTTATGGTTAGCGCAGTTTTATCCCATGACGAAATAACAAGTCATGAACGATGCGATCAGCGTCGTTTCGGCTTTTCATTGATAACAGCCGTTGCGCTGCATCTGGCCCTGTTTGTTGCCTTCATCAATGTCAGTTTTAATACCGAACCACCAGAGCTAATGATGCCTGCCTCCCAGGTCATCAAAGCAAGCCTGGTAATGTCAGCAGCGCCGAAGCCAAAGCCAATAACAAAACCCGAGCCTGTTAAAACAGCTGTAATTGTGCAAAAGGCAAAGCCTGCCCAGGTACAGAAGCAAAAACCAGTCGTTAAAAAGGTTGCCAGTGTTCCCGAACCAGAGCCTAAGCCACAAGCAAAACCCTTGCTTGTGCCCAGGTCTGAACCAGAACCTGAACTTGAACCTGTTCAGGCAGCGGTAGAGACACAACCACCATTGGCGATTGCGACCGTTGCTGAGCCGGTTGAAGCGCTACAACCTCGTCAAGCTGTGATTGCCGAAGAATCCTACGTGCCACCCTCCAGCAATGTTGCCTACTATCATAATCCCAAGCCGCGTTATCCAATGGCAGCCAAACGACGCGGCATGGAAGGTGTGGTTGAGCTGCGGGTGATGGTGGATAGCCGTGGTAATCCTGCAGCGATTGAGATCAAACAGTCATCAGGTTTTCAGGTGCTGGACCGAGAAGCTATTAAGGCAGTCTGGAAATGGCGTTTTCAAGCAGCAAAACGTGCAGGGTTGGCTGTCGCCGGTGAGGTGATAGTGCCGGTGCGTTACCAGCTGGATTCTGCTTAGGGTTGTTGATTTTCTCGTTTGAAACAGTTCGTGAACTAATACCGAGTACAATTATTTTTTTATTTATTATCACAGTCGCTAGTAAAAACTATGCACTTTAGTGCAAGGCTAACGATTTTTAGTCGTTCTGAAAACAACCTATGGACTTTCAGCCAATAGTCGTTGAGTTGATAATGAATTTGTTAGAGTTTCAGATTGATTAATGGAAATATAAGAAAAATCACCTATATTTTACGCAGTCAGGTGCCGGTAAGTTTTACGTTATAAATATTTATTTATGGATTATTGATAGCCATAGTCATTTTAACACAAGGAATATCTTGCTTGTAATATCGTCCACTGCTTACAGTCATTCCAAGTTTCTCATAAAAACTAACTGCAGTTTCACGTGCATCACACCAAAACAGATGAATCTTCTTCATGGTTAGATCTGTGAGGATTGACTTAACTAAAAACGTGCCAATACCTCTTCCTTGGAATGACGGTAGTGTGGCAAATTTACGCAAACATGCTGCGTCATTATCGATAAACACAGAGGCTACAGAGACCAAACTATTATCAACCATTGCACCGTAGTGCATGGCATCTTTATCACCATCAACAATACAACAATTCATTGAAAGATTAGGCCATAATACTTTCTGTCGAATTGCCAGCACATTGTCAAGTGTCAATGACACAATCACTATATTAGTGCTCATTTATTAAATATATGTAGCATCGGTTATGGACAAAAAAACCGAACATCTTGATATGCACTTTTCGTATTTCATTGATATCACATCTCATGTTGTCGTATGAAACGACGTGAATTGTAGGCAGCGATGCATAAAATAGTACGTTGTTAATTACCGATTTTCTAGTCTGAATTATATTTCCCATTAGCTATTCAAGTTTTAATTTACGCTCAGCTATTATAGAAACGTTCTGCCGCGGCATTGTACCCAATAATCATCTTTTAGCAGAACCACCGAGTTAATTACTTTCGACACATCAAATACAGCATGTAGATCAGTATCACTATTATTTGTACTCTTTAGCTGAGCAAGAAACCCCTGGTTAAAAATGAAGATGTAACCTACATGGCTAGTGCATGTATCACAAGTTCTGTGCTCATTGAAAATAACCTTTATTCCCCTGAGAACGCAGTGAGAGGAAGAATGATCGGATAATTTAGGTAATTATGTCAAAAAAAAATTAATTTCATTATCGTAAATTTATTTTCTGTCTTGCTGCGATCTAGGCTTGTACGGTTAACAATGGTGACTGGTATGAACTAGATATTTTTAAGTAATTTTAACTAGTTATTAAACAAAAAAAATGAAGACTCAATATTTTTAACTGTAAAAATTATTTTATTATTTTTTATAAAATGTGTTAGCTTCCGGTCTAATAAATTTATATTTAAAAATAAGTAAACCTTAAATTTATGCGAGTATTAGGAATGTTTTTAATGCATTTAAAATGCTTTATATAAAATATTTTTTGTATAAAAATATAATTTAATGGACGGGGGTCCACATGAAAAATCACTACAATGGTCCGTTAAATAATGAACGTTCAAATTTCCTTTCATTAATTAATTTCAATAAATCCATATCTAGTGCCAAAGGTTCATACCTTTATTCTGACGAGGGTGAAACTTATTTAGATTTCACATCTCAATACGGTGCCGTTTCATTTGGGCATAACCCAGATTTTCTGTGGGAAGAGATTAATAAACAATCCATTTCTTCTCAAGGAATTATGATTCAACCATTTCAATCGCAAGGTGCGAATGAGTTGGCTGAGGAATTAATAAAATTATCTCCAGGAAATATGAAACATGTAACTTTTGGATGTACAGGTGCTGAAGGCGTAGAGATCAGTATAAAGATCGCAAAATCTAAAACTAAGAGGTCAAAAATATTATCTACAATTAATAGTTTTCACGGTAAGACAATGGGAGCAGTATTGGCGACGGGTAACCAGTTTTACAGTGAAATATTTTATTCTGATAGCGATGATTTTGTACACGTTCCATTTAATGATTTGGTTGAGCTTGAAAAAGTCTTATCCACAGAGGAGTTTGCAGCATTTATTGTTGAGCCAATTCAGGGTGAAGGTGGGATGGTCGAATCATTACCAGGGTACCTAAATGGCTGCCAAACACTTTGTGAAAAATTTGGCACATTGTTCGTGATAGATGAAATACAGACAGGACTAGGGCGAACCGGGTCATTATTCGCTTGTGAAAAAGAGAATGTTCAGCCTGATATTTTGATTTTGGCTAAAGCGCTTGGTGGCGGCTTGTTGCCACTTAGCGCGTGCATATCAAATGAAAAAAGCTGGAGCCCCGATTTTTGTGAGCGTCACAGCTCTACTTTTGCAAATAACCATCTCTCGGCTATGGTAGGGCTTCAAGTTATTCAACGACTGTCGTCCGACAAGAAAGTTTTAGATAATATTAAAATTGTTGGAAACTATTTGAAAGAATCTTTAAAATCTTTAGTCAATGATTATCCGCTCATCTATAAATCTACATCGGGGTGTGGGCTGATGCAAGGCATTGCCCTTGAATCATGGCAAGGTTTAGATTCTTACATAGCTTGTGTCACTAGCGAATCTGGATACGTCGTTCCAGTAATTTCAAGCTATTTACTCAACGAGCATAAAATATTTACTGCGCCTACATTGAATGCGAGTGATGTTCTGCGTATACAACCGAACTACACAGTAACAAAAGACCAGGTTGATCAGTTGATTTATGGGCTACGCGATATAGGATACTTAGTTTCAAATAATCACTTTGAAAAAATATTTCGATCAGTGATTGGTCTTAATAAAAAAAATAGTATAGAGAATGAATATATTTACAAGAATAAACCTTCTGCTCCATATGGACCAAAGTTAGGTACATTCGCTTTTTTTATGCACCCGACTACAACTGATGATCTTGTAGAAAGCATGCCTGGTGGTTCAAAGGCGTACTCTCAAGATGATATTGATCATATTATTGAGTGGGGTGATAAACTTAAGTCCGTTAATTTTTTAGCCACTGCTGCACATTACATCCCATCAGTACAATCGAGTAAATATGGATATGTTGATGGTTGGTTTATTAGCTGCCCATTATTGCCCAACGAGATGATGCATTTAACACGCGTTCAAAAAGAAAAACTATTAAATAGCTATGTAGCCGTTGCAAAACAAAAGAATGCGAATGTAATTGGGCTAGGAGCATTTACTTCAGTAATTTCAAAAAGTGGAACAGCAATTTTGGATTGTGGCATTCCAGTGACCACCGGAAATTCATATACTGCGCTGACATCTACAGATAGCATCAGATATATATGTAAAAAACAAAACAGAAATATTGATAAATTGCATTTCGGCGTCGTTGGTGTGTCTGGTTCAGTTGGTCGTTTGGCTATGCTTGATTTAGGTCCTGAATGTAATCGCGTAAGCTTAATGGGGAACCCTAAAAATAAGGCTAACGTTTCTAGTTTGGAGGTTATAGCGGGCGAGTTGTTAGTGGAAATATTTTTCAGTGGCGATCAAAATTCTCCTATCAGAATAAAGTTAGAGTCAAGTGGGGTTTATGTTGATTTTATCCGGAATTTATTTGTCAATAAAAATAATGAAACGCTACGAGAAATTTTCTGTAAGGTTAAAGATAAATTTATTTCTAATAATGGTTCGCTAGAAAATTTTCCTATTGAACTAACCAATAATGTTAGTTTTCAGCTCCCTAAATGTGATCTTGTGATTACAGCAACAAGTAATGGAAAATCGTTTATAACCTCAAATATGATCGCAGAAAATGCCATTATGTGTGATGTTGCAAGGCCTTCAGATCTAATTGACGATATTTCTATTGTTAGAAATGATGTTACGTTTTACGAGGGAGGATTGGTCAATCTTCCTGATAATGTAAAGTTCGGCGAGGCAAATCTTGTTGGATTACCAACGGGTGTGACTTTAGCATGTCTGTCAGAAGCTATGATACTGACAATGAAACAAGCTACACACAACTACAGTATTGGTGGCACATCATCATTGGAAGAGGCTAGGCAAATATTTCAATGGGGAAAAGATAATGGATTTATTACACACATACCTAAGCATGTTCATGCTGACATTGAAGTATTTCAAAGTTATGAAAAATCAATAAAAAAAATAGAGCTATGTGAATAGATAAATGCAGGCCTTGTTACGGGGCGGTTTATTCTTGTTTTTATTAAATAATAATTAATCTTCAATGTAGGCACTTAATATTATGTGCTGGTATATTTTTATAAATAAAATAACATTCAATAGTTAAGGACAACAAAATGAATGCAAACACATCAAGTATCTTGAAAGATTCAGACTATGTTAAGAGCGCGGATATAATGACGGATATGTCTAGTGTTGTTAATTCTCATAACGAATGGGATCCATTGGAGGAAGTTGTTGTTGGGAGAATAGAGGATAGTGTTTTTCCACCAAGACACCCTTACGTTCTAGGTGGAGTTCCAAAAAATTTATACGATTTTCTTATTATATTAGGTGGCTTAAAAAGACGACCTAATAGTATTTTTGTTGAGCCTGCACAAAAAGAATTAGATGAATTTGTTTCTATTCTAGAGGCTGAAGGAGTGGTGGTGCGGAGGCCTGAGATTGTTGATCATAGTAAAAGATTTTCCACTCCAGAATGGAAGTCTAAAGGTTATACATCTTCATGCCCTAGAGATTGCTTTTTGGTAATAGGCAATGAAATTATTGAAGCTCCAATGTCATGGAGATGTCGTTATTTTGAGCCTCATGCCTATTATTCTTTATTTAAAGAATATTTTGGTGTAGGCGCCAAATGGACGTCGGTTCCAAAACCTCCACTAAGAAACACTCTCTACAATAAAAATTACGTTGTACCCGGTGAGAACCAACCGATTGAATATGTGATTAATGAGTCAGAAATTGTTTTTGATGCCGCAGATTTTGTTCGTTGTGGAAAAGATATTTTTGTCACAAAAAGTAATGTCACTAATTCTGCCGGTATCGAGTGGCTTCGTCGTCATCTGGGTGATAAATATAACATTCATATTATTGAAACCCTTAGCAAACAACCCATGCATATTGATACTACATTCGTTCCTTTAGGACCTGGAAAAGCAATGATTAATCCAAAATATATAGACAAAAAACGCCTTCCAAAAATTTTAAATAAATGGGATATTTTCGATGCCCCTGAACCAAATATCGTCCGAGGTGGACTTCTTAATGAACATGCGTCTATGTGTAGTATGTGGCTAAATATGAATGTTCTTTTTTTAGACGAAGAACGAGTTATTGTTGAAAAATCTCAGCAATCTATGATTAAAGCTTTGAAAAATTGGGGGCTAAAGCCAATAGCATGTAACTTCTTAAATTTTAATCCTTACGGTGGAGCATTTCACTGTGCGACATTAGATGTTAGACGAAAAGGTATATTGCAGTCATATTTTTAAGCGCGAATAAATCGGTGGTTTTAAGGGGCTGAATCATACATCATGTATTTTCAATGGATGTCACAAGGATTGTGATCATGGTTACAGTGATTACGATTTATATAATGGCTGAATATACAGGGGATATTTTTTGTTGCTCGGAAAAAATGTAATACTAATCGTGTTATTCATTACAGAGAGGCCTCAAAGAAACAGTGTCTGAGTTGTGATCAAACGATTTTGTTTATTGAGTATCAGAACCAGAATAAACGCTCAATTCAAATTCGATGGATTAGTGTCGATGTCTGATGATTGGCATGTGCAATATACCTTTTTGTGCCAATAACTTTATGTTATCCGTAAGTACAATCGCCACTATAAATAGCGGCTATTTGTGTTCTTGTGGGATAACCCACTCGACGCTAAAGACTTGAATTCAATGCAGGCTACATTTCGGTATAAAGTTAATGGGACATAAGTGATATGAGCTATCTATATTTGGCAATAGCAATAATTTCTGAAGTTATTGCTACAAGTACATTAAAGGCATCAGCTGAATTCACTAAACCTATTCCTAGTTTAGTGGTGGTCGCTGGGTATGCAGTAGCATTTTATTTTTTGACTCTTGTTCTGAGAACAATTCCAGTAGGTATTGCATATGCTGTCTGGTCAGGCTTGGGGATAGTTCTGGTGGCAATTGTTGGCGCATTTTTCTACAAACAAATTCCAGATGTTCCTGGAATTATAGGTATGGGTTTAATTGTTATGGGTGTTATTGTTCTTCATGTTTTTTCAAAATCAGTTAGTTATTAGTAAACCCTTTCTTATAAGTAACACTTATTTAGTGAAAAATGTGCATGCATACGGATGCTCCGGTACTGCTTGATGATATACAGCGAACTGTTATTTTTCTTAGATAAATAATTATATATGCGCTAGGGATATACAAATTTTTTATACGTTCTATATCCTAGTTGATATAAAAAATATGTGTAATGTGATTTCTTAATGTTGGAGAGTTGTAGGCAATGCTGGTAAGAATGTTATTGATGTTTTACCTAGTAATAGGTTTCAAAGTGGCATCTGCAGAATTAGTTTTAAGTCAATCATTGAGTGAGCTCGTATCATATCCACTTCATTCAGCCCCCGCCACCGTTGTAGCAAAGCATGACAGTCAACTCACCGTTGACGTGAGTGGAATCGTACGTGACATTTTGGTCGATGTTGGTGATGAGGTCACTGAAGGTGAGCCGTTGATTCTCTTGGATGACACTATCTATAAGCTTTCACTACGTAAGGCTAAAGTCTTAATGGAGGGTGTTTCAGCTAATATTTCGCTGGTCGAATATCAGTTAAATCAAGCCAATAAACTTGGACAGAAAAACAACATTTCTGAAGAGTTGCTGCGGCAAAGGGCTGCAGAACTTGCGTTATTAAAATCTGAACTAGAGGGGCTTCAGGTGCAACGTGATCTCGCAATTAATAATATTGAAAAATGTGTATTACGTGCACCTTTTTCTGGAGTACTTGTTGCACGTTCAGCGCAACTCGGCCAGCTTGCTACCCCGGGTACAGATCTTTTAAGACTATTGGGGGTGACTGGTCAACAGGTGAGTGCCGAATTGCACAGTGGTGATTCAATACTTCTGGAAAATTTAGGTGAACCACAATTGCAGCTTGGTCAAAAACTCTATAATTTGCGGCTTAAAAATATATTGCCAATGTTGCATATGCAACAGCGTACTCAGCAGGTACGGCTCGACTTTGTGAATGAACGGGCCCTTGTTGGGAGTGCCGGTCGGCTGCTTTGGCGCGATCATCGCCCTTATCTTCCCGCGAAGTATCTACATCGCCGAAATGGTGAGCTAGGGGTATTTATTTTACAGCAAGAACAAGTCAAATTTATTGCATTACTCAATGCTCAAGAAGGTAGAGATGTATTGGTAGATCACTTATCGATGAAAAGCCAGTTAGTGACTGAAAAGCGATTGCAATTTGGAACTGAAGGTCGTTAATTGAGCATGTTGCAACGCCTACTAACCAATCATGTGCTGGCTAATCTCATCTTTATTATTGTGATTTTAGTAGGTGGCTTCTCTTATTATCAGATGCCGCGTGAACAGGATCCGGAGATCAACTTTAACTGGATTAATATCAATACTCTACTACCAGGGGCTTCAGCAGAGGATGTAGAAAAGTTGATCACTGAGCCATTAGAGGATGCTCTAGCTCAGTTAGCCGATGTGCGCTTTGTTCAGAGTAGCTCTCGCGAGAGCCTATCTGAAATTATTGTGCGCTTTAATGATATTGATGAACGCACTTTTGATAAACGTATTAACGACTTGCGTCGCGAAATACAGAACACAGCTAATACTGAATTTCCTATTGAGGCAGAAGACCCTTATATCTTTGAAGTCACCTCTAGTAACTCTATGCCGACTGCAATAATGATTATACGTGGTCAAGCCGATGATGAGATGTTGCGGCGTAGTGCCAATCTAATTAAAGAGGATTTGGAGCGTATTAAGGGTGTTGGGGGGGTCACTCCAGTTGGGTTACACCAACCGGAATTGTTGGTTGAGTTTGATCCTCAACAACTACAAGTATACGGTGTCTCAGCAAGCGCGCTGGCCGATACCATTCAAGCCAGTTTTAAGGACACGTCTGCAGGAGTAATGCTTAGTCAGGGAAACGAGTGGTTGGTGCGAATACTTGGAGCCAAAGCTGATCCTGAATATATCGCTTCGTTGCCGGTGATTACAGCTAACGGTGAACTTCCCTTGGGTGTACTGGCGGAGGTCAGTCGGGCTCGCGCAGAGGTTCAGCAATTAGTACGCTTTAAAGGTTCTCCGGCAGTGATATTGGCTATTAAGAAAAAAAGTTATACCAATACATTAGAACTAATCAATCAGCTACAGGCATATATCGAACTGCAAAACATTTCCCGTCATGGAGATGGTATTGATATTTCTTTACTTGATGACCAAACAGTGCCGACAAATAATGCATTGGCTGTAATGCAAACCAATGCGCTGTTCGGCATTGTTCTGGTGGTTTTGGTGACTTGGTTATTTCTTGGCTCACGTATTGCCTTTTTCATTGGCATCGGAATCCCTTTTACCTTAGCGGGTGTATTTGCAGTGCTGTATGTCACTGGTTCCACCCTGAATGTCCCGGTTCTGCTTGGACTGGTATTGGTGTTGGGAATGCTGGTGGACGATGCCGTGGTCATTGTGGAATCAATCTACTACCGTATTCAGAGGGGCATGGAGGCATTGCAAGCAGCTCAAAAGGCACTGTTGGAGGTCTTTAAACCGGTCACTGCGGCGATTGTCACTACCATGGCTGCATTCCTGCCACTTATGTTGTTGCCTGGTATCCTCGGTGATTTCATGTTTGTTATCCCTTTTGTGGTTACCATCGCATTAGCAATTTCACTACTGGAAGCCTGCTGGCTATTGCCAGTACATGTATCAATGGCGCGTATCAATTTTAACACCCCTTCAAAGCTACATCGGTACCGGGTACGTTTTACTCATTGGGTTAGGATTAAATACAGCCGCTTGCTGATTAAAGTGCTACGTCGACCAAAACTTTCACTAGGTGGAATTGTTCTGGTGTTAATGTTAGCGGCGGGAACACTCGTCACAGATATAGTGAAGGTGCAATTGTTTGCCCTTGATCCAATCCGTATCTTTTATGTCAATGTGACGATGCCACCAGGTTTGCCCTTGGAGCAAACTCTCGAACGAGTCAGTGAACTTGAAAAGCAGGTGCATAATCATCTTCAAGCAGGGGAGGCGCGTGGGGTTAGTGTGGTAGCAGGACAGATGTTTACTGAAACTGAACCGTTTTTAGGCGATCGATATGGTCAAGTAATAGTTAGTTTGATGCCGAAGAAGCAGGATTCGCGTACTGTTGATGAAGTGATTGAGTCCATGCGTGCAAGTATCCAGGCTCATTCAGGTGAGGCCAAGGTGGGTATTTTGCGTTTGTCTGGTGGTCCTCCGACAGAAATGCCTATAAAAGTGAAGGTGCGTGGCGAAGAGTTTAGCCAGATCCGTGTGGTGACTGATCTTTTGGTTGCGTATCTGAAAACTATCCCAGCAGTGAAAGATATCAGTGACGATGACAGCCCTGGAAAGCAGGAGCTAAGTCTTACCCTAAATCAAGATAGCATCAGAAGAGCGGGACTGCACCCAGCTGACGTGACTCGAGAAATCCAGCTGCTATTTGATGGAGAAGTGGTTGCTGCTCTGCGGGACCGTGGTGAGAAGGTCGAGGTGAGAGTGCGTGCAGCCTCAAATGACTACCTACGGCTAGACGAACTACTGCAAATACCATTATCTCTGCCTCAGGGAGGTCATATTCCACTTTCTGAAGTGGTTAAGTTAGATAGTACCCGTGGAAAAGCTGATATCCGCCATTACAACTTTCGTCGCACTATCACCATAAGCGCGGATCTGGATAAAGAGTTGATGGATACAGTTGAAGCCAATGCACAGCTTTTTGCTGAGTGGAAAAATATCCGTGATGAATATCCTGGGGTTAATTTGGACTTCACTGGAGAGCTCGATGATATTAATGAAAGTTTGGATGCCCTGGGGCAGTTGCTTCTGTTTGGCCTAGGGCTGATTTATTTGATTCTTGGCACTCAATTCCGGAGTTACTTTCAGCCATTAATGATTCTAGCTACGGTACCGATGGCCTTTGCTGGAGTTACCTTTGGTCTGTTGGTGACACAAAACCCCCTTAGTTTATACACTCTCTATGGAGTGGTGGCGCTAACCGGTATTGCGGTCAATGCAGCAATTGTGATGATTGATGCGGCCAATTCTCGTTTAAAGTCTGGAATGAGCGTCCTGCACGCCACCGTATATGCTGCACGGCGCCGGGTGATCCCGGTGATTATTACATCGTTAACCACCATTGCAGGACTCATTTCATTGGCCACTGGCTTGGGCGGAGATTCGTTGCTATGGGGGCCGGTAGCTTCAGCTATCGTCTGGGGGCTGGGCTTTTCTACTGTGTTAACGCTGTTTATTATTCCATTACTCTACAGAACCTTCATGTCACGCAGCTATCTTCGTCTAGCTATTAAGGATTAAGCCAGGATTGGTTTGTTAAGAAGGATACCTCAAACTACTTTGAAATATCGTAACAACGTTTACGAGCTGGCCAAATCACGAACGCCAGAATGTCGGTTAAGAAATACGCGAGACTGGAATAGGAACTTTATTTCACGCGCACTGTGTTATTGAGCTCCCCAACAATGATATTGGTTTCCCCTTGAGTTAGCGTCTCCTAAAGTTGAATGTTTATCTATGAAGTGGTCAAGTAATTTTGGCCACAGTTTTGTATTCAATCCCACTAGTGTCCCGTTAACTTTCACCAAAACACAGCCTGTTTTGAGTCACTCTGTTTATCGATAGGTGAGCTTCCCCAAGAGTGCAAACACTTCTCGTTTTTCAAATAACTTAATCTGTAATAGCCTGAGTATCTGATTGAAAATTAAAGGTGGCAGCGTTTCGGCTTTTCATTGATAACAGCCGTTGCGCTGCATCTGGCCCTGTTTGTTGCCTTCATCAATGTCAGTTTTAATACCGAACCACCAGAGCTAATGATGCCTGCCTCTCAGGTAATCAAAGCAAGACTGGCAATGTCAGTAGTACCCAAGCCAAAGCCAATGACAAAACCCCAGCCTGTTAAAGCAGCTGCAACTGTGCAAAAGGCAAAGCCTGCCCAGGTACAGAAGCAAAAACCAGTCACCAAAAAGGTTGCCAGTGTTATTCCCGAACCAGAGCCTAAGCCACAAGCAAAACCCTTGCCTGTGCCCAGGTCTGAACCAGAACCAGAACCAGAACCTGAACTTGAACCTGTTCAGGCAGCGGTAGAGACACAACCACCACTGGCGATTGCGACAGTTGCTGAGCCGATTGAAGCGCTACAGCCTCGTCAAGCTGCAATTGCCGAAGCCCCCTATGTGCCACCCTCCAGCAATGTTGCCTACTATCATAATCCCAAGCCGCGTTATCCAATGGCCGCCAAACAATGCGGCATGGAAGGTGTGATTGAGCTGCGGGTGATAGAGAGCCGCATGGATGCGTATAAATCCTTGTTTAAGGCGCATATTGATGAGGTGGAAATAAATGAAATACGTGCTGGCTGGCAGACAGGCACTCCATTAGGAAATGACTGTTTTAAGAAAAAGATTGAGAAGAAATTAAACAGCAAGGTTGGGCGGGCAAGGCGTGGACGGCCTAAAAGGGCTCTGCCCCTTAATGCCTTAATGCCCCCTTAATCCTGCTCTTAATCCTAATTGCTGACCCCTTAATTAATACTGCTTAAGCAAGCAAGTAGGTTTCTTTAATATTTTAATCAGGCCAGATGCGTCTTGAAGGCAATAGCGGTAATGGTAGTTCAACTTTCAGGGGTGCTGGGACCTTCTGTCCATTTGATTTTGATGCCTCCTCTGTCTGAGGTTGTTTGGTTTTGGCCTGCCGCACGCTGCTTGCCATTTTAGATCCGAGATCTTTTGTCATGATGTCAATATTTCCTCTATGAGAGCTTCAATTTCCTGGGCTGCCGCTTCCCCACGCTTTCCCATGCAGTAGACGCTTGAACCTTCTAATGCGGAATTCCGGTAAACTGCGCGCCTGCGCAGACAGCTCTGCAGCGCAGGGATATCGAACTCCGCCAATGCCTGACTCATTCCCTTGGACATAGCGTTCCGCGGCTCTAACTGATTTACCAGAATGTATGGTTGTAACTTGGTATTGTATATTTTAATTTGTTCGATGGCATCCGCTAGTCGCACACTTGCCCAGAGATCCACGGGGGAAGGCAATGTTGGAATCAAGATTTTATTTGACACGGACATGGCCGCCTGGGCGACGCCAGTCTCAAGCGTCGGGGGGCAATCAATCACAAGGTGTTGGTAGTCCTGGCTCATGCGGCTAATTTCCCTTGTAAGATTACTTGCAATCGATATGACTGATACCGGGAAGGGGCGTTCATCAGATGAGAGTCCGGCCCATTGACTAGCTGAACCTTGCGGATCGGCATCGATGATGAGTGTGCGCCCTCGCCGTGAAAGCCCAGCTGCGAGATTCATGCTCAACGTGGTTTTTCCTGTGCCACCTTTCTGATTTGCAACCGAAAATATCTGCGCCAACATAGCGGACATCCTTAATTTAAATAGCGCTGATTCCCTTGTTTACCTTAATAAGGCTGGTTAACAGAAGCGTGATTAAAGACTTCTGCAAGGGTGTACAGCGATGAAATTTCATGTGTCTGACTTTTTCTGAAACACAAGAATATCACCTTTGCGCACCTCCAGATAGAACCCGCCTTGCTCTTAAGAGAGGTCATAGCCCCTTTAAGTATGGATTGGTCGAAGAGGGGCCATATTCCACATTCCAGCGATTGGTTGAGAATGGGTTTATCCTTCAGGTTGGGCAGGAAGAAATGAATCCCAATTGGATTATGGAGATTGACTCTCGTTGCCTCTAAATCCACCATTTTGTTCGCCCAAAGTCTGGCGCCTTATGCTAAAGTCTCGGCTAATTTTTATGGTGTTACACCGCGCTTTCAGCCGTGTTATGGAGCAATAGATTGCAGTCTGATGTAAATGAAACGGAAGCCACGCTTCCTGTCGACGAAAACCTCAATTTCGATTTTAGTTCCACCTCTGTTTCGCGTTCAGAGCTCGATTCACCGGCGCTTGAGATCAAGGGTTCTATGTTTACCTTGCCGGTGTTGCGCCTGCAAAGCACCGATATGGAGTTGATTGCCAAGGACTTATCCCAACGTCTGGCCCAGCATCTACGCTTTTTTGAGCATGCCCCTGTGGTGATTGAGTTAGATCACCTTGATGAACAGGCCAATAGACTGGATTTGCCTGCTCTGTGTGCCTTGCTGCGCCAGGCCCACCTGGTGCCTGTTGGCGTCAGACAGGCTAACCCTGAGCAGGCCAAAGCCGCAATCGCGGCTGGTCTGGCTGTTTTGAAAGGCGGAGGCAACGCAGCACCACGCAGTGTGTCTACATCCCCAGCAAACCAGGCAGAGGTGGCGCCTGCTTCGACCAAGCAAACTGAAACTGCTAGCCCAAGGCCTGAGGCGCTGCCCGCTAAGGTGGTATCGCAACAGGTTCGTTCGGGACAGCAAATCTATGCTCGTGGTAGTGATTTGATTGTGCTAGCGGCAGTCAATGCTGGCGCCGAGGTAATTGCCGACGGTAATATTCACATCTATGCCCCTTTGCGTGGCCGTGCTTTGGCGGGTGTTCAGGGGGATACCAGCGCCAGTATCTTTACTCAATCGATGGAGGCAGAGCTGGTGGCTATTGCCGGAAACTACCAGGTGTTTGAAGAGGGTCCGGCAAAAGATATTTACAGCCGTGCGGTGCGTATTTTTCTGGATGATACACATATCAATATTTCTCCCCTGAGCTAAGAACGGGGTTAGCTGTCACCAAGTGTGATGGTTTTACCATAGTGGTTGTGGTGAATGATGGAATCTTGTTTTATTTAACGTTAAAGGAGACTTAACTTGTCTAAGGTTGTTGTTGTTACATCGGGCAAAGGTGGAGTGGGTAAGACTACTACCAGCGCAAGCTTTGCCACTGGCCTCGCCATGCGCGGTCATAAAACTGCGGTTATCGATTTTGATGTGGGCCTGCGTAATCTTGATTTGATCATGGGCTGCGAGCGTCGTGTTGTTTATGATTTTGTTAACGTCATCAATGGCGAAGCGAGTCTGAAACAGGCATTGATCCGCGACAAGGCTCACGACAACCTCTTCATCCTGCCAGCCTCACAGACACGTGACAAAGATGCGTTCACCACCGAGGGTGTCGGCAAGGTGATCGATGAGCTGCGTGAGAGTTTTGATTACATCATCTGCGATTCCCCGGCGGGTATTGAAAAGGGTGCCATGATGGCGCTTTATTTTGCTGATGAGGCCTTGATCGTTACCAATCCTGAGGTGTCATCGGTGCGTGATTCAGACCGCATTTTGGGTATCCTCGGCGCCAAGTCAAAACGTGCCGAAGAAGGGCTGGAACCGATCAAGGAACATCTGGTAATTACCCGTTATTCGGCCAGCCGTGTGGCAACGGGTGAGATGCTCGCTATCGAAGATATTCAGGAGTTGTTGGGCATTGATTTGCTGGGTGTTATTCCTGAATCTGGTGCGGTATTGCAGGCTTCAAACGCTGGTGTGCCGGTGGTGCGCGATGAGGTTAGCAACAGTGGTCAGGCCTATCAGGATCTTATCAGCCGTTTTCTTGGCGAAGAGCTGCCTATGCGTTTTCTCGATACTGAGAAAAAGGGCTTTCTGAAACGTTTATTTGGAACCTAAATGATGTCGATTCTTGATTATTTAACCCGCAATCGCAAGAAGACTGCTTCGGTTGCCAAAGAACGCCTGCAGCTGATTTTGTCTCGTGAACATGCGACGGCCAGTGGCCCTGACTATTTGCCTGCCTTGCAGAAAGAACTGTTGGCGGTGGTGAGTAAATACACACATATTGATCTTGATGACATCAAAATCAATCTGGAAAAAGACGGCGATTGCGAGATTTTGGAACTTAATATCGCCTTGCCAGAAGCAGAAAATAAAGTAGCCTAGTTATAAAAATAACAAACCTGGCCGCGGTTTATTAGCCGTGGCCAGGTTGTTTCCCTCATCTCTTCCCGACTGTGCGATCAATAAAATCTAATTAGCTCGTCCGTTTATTTGCGTCAATGCTTTTTTGAATTTACCGAACAGGTAGCGTCTTTTATGATGAGTGCTATTTGAAAGGTTTGTTTTTTTGTTCAATTAAAGAGAAAAAACAGCCCCTCAATCATCGTGGGGGGGGAGATAATAGAGGGGCTGTCGCGCACACGAATCATGAGGTTATTCATGCGACTATCCAGTTGGATAGGTAATATTCTAACCATTTATTGAAATACTGGAATGCGACATAGTGTCGCAGTGTGTTGTTTTGGGTATTTGCCTAATATTCCTTTTGAACATTAATCCGTGCGTTTGAAAAGCGGCAGGGTGTCTAGGTCTACGGCACTGACGGGATCAAGATGGATGACTACATCGGCAGTGGGGATCGCATGTGTAATTTTATCTTCCACCTCATCGGCTATGTCATGGGCTTCGATCAGCGGTAGGTTATCGTCTAGCTCCAGATGCATCTGGATAAACTCGGTACGGCCTGACAGGCGGGTGCGCAGGTCATGCAGGCCACGTACTTGCGGGTGAGACTTTGCAATCTGGATTATCTGTTGACGTTTGTCCTCCGATATTTCATGGTCGAGCAGGTCATGAAAGGCTTCGCTGCCAATTTCCCATGAGCTGTAGAGGATGTAGCCGGCGATGGCCAGGGCAAACAGTGGGTCGATGCCAAGCCAGCCAAATTGTGACAGCAGCAAGGCGACGATGATGGCCGCATTCGTCAGTAAGTCGGTTTTATAGTGCAGGGCATCGGCGCGGATGGCGGTGGAATTGGTCTTGTTGATAACGTGTCGCTGGATGCCTAACAGGATTAAGGTTGAGATGACGGAAAAAGTCATCACGCCTAGACCAATGTCAAAGGCTTCAATCGCTTGTGGTTTGATCAGGCGGTCGATGGCTTCCAGGATCAGAAACAGGCCAGAGCCGGCAATAAAGGTGGCCTGGGCCAGACCGGCGAGCGATTCAGCCTTGCCATGGCCAAAACGGTGTTCTTTGTCTGGTGGTGCCAGGGCGTAGCTGACAGCCAGCAGATTGATTATTGAGGCGCCGGCATCCATGAGTGAATCCACCAGGGAGGCCAGGATACTGACCGAGCCGGTTTGCCAATAGGCCGCTAGCTTAGCGATGATCAATATGCTTGCGGTGGCAACTGAGGCGCGGGTGGCCAGCTTGAGCAGGCGCTCGGTTTCGACTTTGTCGATAGGTTCTGACATCAGAGAGTAGGCGATTCACTTTTTGAGAAAGTGAATGATTATAAAGTAGTCATGGCTGAGTCTCTAGGTAAATCAGAACGTTTCAGTTCGTGATCATTTTGTGAGCAATGACTGTCAGGATGACTATGTAAAGTTGTGTAGGAGTTATCCGATGAGCGCAATCACTGGTAGTTGTTCTGAAAGTACGGCGCAAAGCCTTTTTAATCAACGCATTCAAGAGTTGCAACAGTCTAGGTTTAAGGACGACGTGGATAGGCTGGAGCAGGATTCATTACTATCTATGGATGAGCTGAAGGCTGGCGAGTCAGGCCAACAAAATGCATTGGCGGCCAGGGCTGTCACTGAGGCTGGTAAAGGACAGTTGTTGGATTTGTACGCTTAAGCCCAGGCCGCTTGGCCTATGAGTAGAGTCAGGCGCATAAAAAACCCCGGATGTCGCTTGCACGTCATCCGGGTTACATCGTGGTCAATTGCGGCGCAGTAATTAGGCCGGGCGAATACGATTGATGTTTTTAACGCGCGCCTCGTAGGCTTCGCGGGCGATGCGACAGTCTTCGAGGAAGTAGGGCAGTTCGCTCATCAGCAGTGCTTGAGGGCCATCAACCAGTGCCTTGGTTGGGTTTGGGTGGAAGTCCACCAACACCATGTTGGCGCCGGCGATGATGCCCTGGGCGGTGACGTGGAAGACATCCATCAAACCATCAGGTGACTGTTCTCGACTACCAACCGAGTGTGAAGGATCGACACAGACCGGCATGCGGGTCAGCCGCTTAACCACGGGTACGTGGGAGAAGTCGACGAAGTTGCGGTGCGGATCGCCCATATTGGTCTTCATGCCGCGCAGGGCGAAGATGACCTTGCGGTTACCTTCTGAGGCCATGTATTCGGCGGCGTTGAGTGATTCTTCCAGAGTGATGCCGAAGCCGCGTTTTAGCAGTACAGGCATTTCTTGCTGACGGCCAACCGCTTTTAGCAGTTCGAAATTCTGAGTGTTGCGGGTGCCAATCTGCAGCATGACGCCGGTGGGATTACCTGTTTGTTTCAGGGCTTGTTGAATCTCTGCGACATGTTGTTCGCAGGTGACTTCCATGGCAATGACCTTGATGCCGTATTTGCCTGCCAGTTCGAAAACGTAAGGCAGACAGTCTTTGCCGTGACCCTGGAAGGCGTATGGGCTGGTTCGTGGTTTGTAGGCGCCCATGCGGGTGGTTTCCAGGCCATGTTCCTGGCAAGCCTTCATCATCTGTTCGACGTGGGTCGGGTTATCAACAGCACAGAGGCCGGGGAAGATGTGCAGATTGTCTTGGCTGAAGGTGACGCCGTTGTATTCAAAGTGGGTGGAGCGTTTGTCGTCTTTGTGGCGACCGAGGACGCGGTAGTCTTGTGAGATTCGTACTACGCGCTCAACGCCAGCCAGGGCGTTAATGTCTTCTTTATCCAGGGTTTTGGTATCACCGACTAGATAGAGTTCAGTTAATACCTGGTGTACACCTGCTTCTTCGTGCACGCGCACCTGGATGCCGGGCTGGTTGGTAAGAAAATCCATGACGGCGGTGTAGTTGGCGCCGGATTTATCTATGCCTGGTTCGAGTATGACAATCATCGTTATTCTTCCATCGAATTATTGTTGTGTAATGGGTTCATTATTTCACAAATTAGGCTTAACGTCTGTGCTTGATAGCGGCTCTAATCACGATAGCGTAGTTTAAGGTCAGCATAATCATCAATGCGACGATCACGCAGGTAAGGCCAGATGCGGCGAATCTCTTCACTACGGCCCATATCGACATCGGCATAGAGAATCCCATCTTGATCTTCACTTGCCTCGGCCAATAATTCACCTTGTGGCCCGGCGACAAAACTGCTGCCCCAGAATTGTATACCTTCACTTTGGCCGCTGGAGTCAGGTTCATGGCCTGTGCGATTGCATGACAGCACCGGGATACCATTGGCGATGGCATGGCTGCGCTGGATGGTGATCCAGGCATCACGTTGGCGTTGTTGTTCGGCCTGATCATCACGCGGATCCCAACCAATGGCCGTGGGGTAGAGCAGCAGTTCGGCCCCGGCCAGCGCCATCAGGCGGGCGGCCTCTGGGTACCATTGATCCCAACAAATCAGTACACCAAGACGACCAACCGAGGTGTCGATGGGGGTAAAGCCGAGGTCACCGGGGGTAAAATAAAATTTCTCATGAAAACCGGGGTCATCGGGAATGTGCATCTTGCGGTATTTACCGGCAATCGTGCCGTCTTGTTCAAATACTACGGAGGTGTTGTGGTAGAGGCCGGTGGCGCGTTTTTCGAATAACGATGCGACGATGACCATCTTGTTTTCTTGGGCACAGGCTGCCAACTTGTCTGTGCTGGGGCCGGGGATGGTCTCTGCCAGGTCGAAGTTGTTGGTGTTTTCGGTCTGGCAGAAATAGTGGCTGTTGTGCAGTTCTTGCAGCAAAACCAGTTCGGCGCCGTTGGCGGCTGCTTGATTGATGGCATCGATATTGGCATCAATATTTGTTGCCAGGTTGTTGCTGACGCGGCGTTGTACCAGGGCAACCTTCAATGTTCTGTTGGCCATCTTAAGTTAATACTCCTTCAGGCAGCTGCATGGTGACACAGTGCAGACTGCCATATTGTTCGATTAAGGCTTTGCAGTTGATGGCGATGATTTCTCTGTCTGGAAAACACATTGCCAGTTGTTGCAGGGCTATGCTGTCATGCTCGTCTTCATAGGTTGGTAGCAGTACGGCATTGTTGATGATCAAAAAGTTGGCATAGGTGCTGGGCAGGCGCACACCATCTTCGTTATAGATGGGCTGGGTCATGGGTAAAGGAACCAGCTTGTAAGGCTGGCCATTGCTCTGCCTGAATGCGGTTAGTTCGGTCGTCATCTCTTGCAGTGCTTCGTAGTGCTCATCGGCTGGATCATCACAGCTGATATAGCAGATAGTGTCAGTGGAACAGAAACGCGCCAGGGTATCGATATGGCTATCGGTATCATCACCGGCCAGGTGGCCGTGTTCAAGCCAGAGGAATCGCTCAACACCTAAAAGCTGGCTGAGCCGCTGTTCTAATTGTGCGCGGTCTAGTGATGGGTTGCGCTGTGGTGATAATAGGCAACGGCTGGTGGTCAGCAGGGTGCCATGGCCATCGCTTTCTATGCTGCCGCCTTCCAGGACAAGATCAATGCTTTCAAATTCGCTGTTGGCAAAGGCACCCTGGCTGCGTAGATGTCGGCTGATGGCGTTGTCGAGGTTGGCTTCATACTTGTTACCCCAGCCATTGAAACTGAAGTCCAGCAAAACGGGCTTTTGTTGTTTGAAAATGGTAATGGGGCCATGATCACGGGCCCAGCTGTCGTTCGACTTAATCCGGTAAAAGCGAATTTGATTAAGGTTTGTGCCACGTTCACTGAGTAGATTGCTGATATGTGCCTGGTGATTGTCATTCCAGCAAGATATCAACACTCGTTGGTGTAATGAGCAGTGATAGGCAATATCGCAAAAGACCGGTTCAACATACTCGAGGAAAGGCTGCCAGTCGCTGTGCACATGAGGCCATGTCAGCATGATGGCGCTTTGTGGTGCCCATTCTGCGGGCAGTTGGATAGTATTTTCTGTCTTCATAAATGCAAAAATCCAGTTTGCGCCGGATCCTTAGTAGTTGATCGTAGCTAAGCTGGAATTTTACTTGTGGTTGTCGTCTGTGGCTACTGAATGAATCACATATTTAGCTTCGAAGTAGACCATCATGTCGTCATATTGCCAGCGGCTGGTGGCTGGTTTACCTATGGGTGAATGGCGCTGGTTGGGTTCGCCAAAATAGTGTTTGACTGTATCCATGGTCATGCCCCGAGAGGGCATGGCGCCAATACTGGCGGTTTCAGTCTGGCTGCTTGGGTCGTTGTTGTTTTCTGCTTGGGCTATGAACGGTAGTAGTAAGGCAATACTGGCGGCAATCAATAGGCGCTGTAATTTAGGCATCTCTATAACCCATTAGCATAATCATTATAAATACTATCGGATTATGAGATGGGAATATTAGTCCTCTGCAGAAAAGAAATTGCAGCGATTTCGGCCTGAAGATTTTGCCTGGTATAGAGCCGCATCGGCGCGTGAAAACATTTCGCTGCGGCTGTCGTCTTTGGTTTTCATGCAGGTGACACCGATACTGACGGTGGCGGAGACATGGGTGCCGTCACAGATGATGCAGGTTTCTTCAATCTTCTGACGCAGACGCTCGGCTAGCAGGGTAGCGCCTTCGCGGTCGGTATTGCTGAGCAGGATGAGGAATTCCTCACCGCCATAGCGGAATACCATGTCTGAGGTTCGGATAGCGGCCTGGGCGGCCTCGGCAACGGCCTTGATGACGCAGTCACCCATGGCATGGCCGTAGGTGTCATTGACCTTTTTGAAGTGATCAATATCCATGGCCAGTAATGATAGTTCTGACCCGTGACGGGTTGAAAGATTGACTTCCCTGTCAATGATTTCATCCATACTTGCTCGGTTGTTGACGCCGGTGAGTGGGTCTTTGTGTGCTGCTTCAATTGCCTTTTGATAGAGCAGGGCATTACGCAGTGGATAGACCAGACCACACAACAGGGTCTCAATTAGGGTGGTTTCAGGTTTGCTGAACTTTTTGTTGCGACTGATGACCAGCTCACCCAGTGATTCGCCTGAGACTACCAGGCGATAGGTGCACGAATGCTCGGCCGCTTGACCGATAATATGACTAATGGCTCTTTCTTGATGGCTGTAACTGATGCATTGATAGTTAACCAGCTTGATTATTTCATGGGCGAAGATATCGATGAGTTTGTCGACTTCCAGCGTAGTCTGCAAGATGCCAGATAACTTCAGCGCCTTTTGCAGCTCGTCTTTATTATCTTCCTTGCCAGGCAAGGCAAGATTGCTGAGTCGATCATAGCGTGGTTGTTCAACTTCTTGTATCAATGCATTCATAAAAAATTCTCCTGACTGCCTTTACCTATGCGATATGCATGCCAACATTTCTACTTGGCGTTGATCTTAAATAAAATCAACTAGTTAAAGATGCTGACAACGCTGTCCAGCATGTTGATGTCAAGTCTTTGACAACAAAAGAGGGGCAATTTTGCCTGCCTGCTACTCTTGATTGCCGGTTTTCTGACTTCGATAAAAACACAAAAAAATCTAATATTTCATGATGATATCGAGCTAAATTATAGAGATGCACGATAAATATGCAACAACTCACAATGATTTTTAATAGGAAAGGGATTGCCGCCAATATAAATGGTAAAGCTGGGCTGATTTCGGGCGATGACCATATATATATAGAATTTGATGCGTGGAAGAGAGTTTAATGCAGACCTATTTATTAAAGGATGAAAAAGACCTCAGGGCTTTGTTGAGCGTGCATAAGCGTATGCCGGATGTTCGTTTGGGTGAAGTGTTGCGGTCTGAAGGGCTGATTAGCGAGGAGCAACTGGACACTGCGCTGAAGATTCAGCAGACATATACGCGTGGTAGTCACCATCTGGGGCAGGTACTGGTTGAATCAGGCCTGTTGACCCCGGAGCAATTGAATATTGCCCTGGCGCGTAAGCTGTCTATTCCTTTTGTCAGTCTGGAAGGCTATGAAATTCCGCCACAACTGATTACCCGTGTACCCCCTGAAATAGCGCAGCATTTCAAAGTATTGCCTTTGTCAGAGTTAGGCAGTGCCATGGTGGTTGCCATGGTTAACCCCTTTGATCAGGCAGCAGTGGATGCCCTGCGTTTCAATTCTAAGATGAACATTGAAATAGTGATGGCCTCGGCAGATGAAATCGCTGAGGCGCTGAATACCCACTACAGCAGTTATGAAGAAATAGAGGCCCTGGAGGATCTTAAGCTGGACCCTATTGCCGAACCTGCCGGCAAGGAAGAGGCCACCCATACGATTGAGGCTGAGGCCCAGAAAAAGCCTATTGTCCGTTTACTCAATTCTATTGTCTTGCAGGCGGTCAACAGCAAGGCCTCTGATATTAATATTCGCCCGGAAAAGGACAAGGTCAATGTCTTTTTCAGAATTGATGGCAAGTTACAATTTATTCGCAGTCTGAGTCGAGACTTGTTACCCGCCTTGGTGAGCAGAGTGAAGATCACCGGTCAGATGGATATCTCCGAACGGCGCCTACCGCAGGATGGTCATGCCCGCCTGCAGCGTCGTGGTAAACAGGTAGATCTGCGTATCTCTGTGATGCCGACGGTCAATGGCGAGAGCGTTGTCATTCGTATTCTCGATAAGGATGCTGGTTTCAAGCCGCTGGATGAGTTGGGTTTTAGCGACTATGACCTCTATAAAGTCCGTCGAATGATCAGCCGTCCCAATGGCATCTTTTTGGTGACAGGGCCAACTGGTTCGGGCAAATCGACCACGCTGTATGCGATTTTAAACGAGGTTAAGCAGCGTAATCCTCATATTCTTACCGTTGAAGATCCTGTTGAATACGATATGGAGGGTGTTGAGCAGGTGCAAATTTCTCTGGCTAAGGGCTACACTTTTGCCGAGGCATTGCGGCATTTTCTGCGTCATGATCCCGACGTCATCATGGTAGGTGAGATTCGTGATGAAGAGACCGCGCATATTGCCAATAAGGCGGCGCTAACCGGTCATTTGGTTTTCAGTACGCTGCATACCAACAGTGCCGCATCGACGGTGACCCGGCTGTTGGATATGGGTGTTGAGAGTTACCTGTTAAGTACGACCTTGCTTGGCGTAATGGCCCAGCGCCTGATCAGGGTCAATTGTCTCGAATGTACTGTTGAGGAAACGCTAGATGAGCAGATTAGTGAAACCCTCAAACTTGGTGCTGATGAAAAATTTAAGCGTGGCGAGGGCTGTTTAAAGTGCCATTACACCGGCTATCACGGCCGCACTACGGTGACGGAACTATTGTCGGTGAGTAATGAGGTTTCCCGCCTGATTATTGAGGGCCGTCCAGCCACAGAGATTGCTGATTTGGCTGTTAGTCAGGGCATGCGGACCCTGCAGCAGAATGCCCTCGAACTAGCTCGTAATGGTGTCACCTCTATCGAAGAGGTTTTTGCTCTCTGTACTGAGTAGTTTTAATCGATTTTCAAGCTCTTACGTGTTCAGTTTGGTTTAACCTTGCGGCGTTAATCTGAGCCAAACCATCAGCTAAGAGGTATGGCGAATGAGCACTCAAAAATCGATTAATGTTTGGGACCCACTGGTAAGGGTTTTTCACTGGTCGCTAGCATTGTTGTTTGTTATTTCATATGCAAGTGGTGAAGAGGAGACCTTATTGCACCCCTGGTCGGGTTATGCAATTGCCACCTTATTATTCGTGCGACTTGTTTGGGGTTTTATAGGCACTAAGCATGCTCGGTTTTCCGATTTTGTCTATTCGAGGACACAGATTCTTAATTATGCCAAAGGCCTGATTAGTGGTGAAGCAAAACGCTATATTGGCCATAACCCACTCGGTGGTCTGATGATTATCGCATTGCTGGGCAGTCTGCTGATGAATGTAACCACAGGCATGTTGCTCTACGGCGCGGAAGAAGGCAAAGGCCCACTGGCCGGGGTGATGGCTCAACAGGCCTCAATCCAACTACCAAAGCTAATCAGTTCGGCCCATGCAGATGATGATGAACGTGACCATGACTCAGGTAAAAAAGACGATGATGAATATGAGTTTCTTGAAGAGACGCATGAGTTCTTTGCCAACTTCACTCTATTTTTGGTGATGGGGCACTTGATTGGCGTATTTGTTGGCAGTGTGTTTCACAAGGAAAGCCTGGTCAAGGCAATGCTTAGTGGTAAAAAACGTGCAAGGCTCTAAAACTTAGAAAGTGAAACTAGCCCGGTTAGCATTTCTTTGCCGGGCTTTTTTATTTGTATAGAATATATATTCAGCAAGATTGAATAATCACTCCGCTTCACTTAAATTGCCCAGAACATTCATCCCACGAGCACACAAAAATGATAGTTATAGAAAGTGATGCAGCCATGCGAGCCTTTGGCGCCAGGGTGGCCGAGATATGTCCGCCGTGCTGTGTGATCTATCTATTTGGCGAGCTGGGGGCGGGCAAGTCCACCTTTGCCCGTGGATTCCTGCATGCCCTTGGTCATGAGGGGGCGGTGCGTAGTCCAACCTATACCCTGGTTGAGCCTTATGAACTGGCAACGCTCCAGGTTTATCATATGGATTTATATCGTTTGGCTGATCCTGAAGAGCTGGAGTTCTTGGGGCTGCGTGACTGGCTGGAGCAGGACGCGATTTTGTTGGTTGAATGGCCGCAAAAGGGCGAGGGTGTATTGCCTGAGGCTGATCTGGTGATCGAGATCAACTATGCCGGTACGTCCAGGGAAATAAAACTGCAGGAAAATGACGAAACAGGGCAACAGTTCATCGAAAAACTGGCAGATTTGAACGATAATTAAATATTAAAGGTTTTTTGGTTACTGACGAAAAAACAATAGTAAAGCGAGGCTATCTTGTCTTTTTTCTAGAAAGGTGTTGTATCTTCATGGAAAATATGAGAAAAATGTACAACTGTTTTTTGAGGGGTAACTCATGCCTCGAGGAATGACAATCAAAGGGGTAGGAACCATGCGGCAATTGCTTTGTTTGCTATTGCTTTGTGTTTTGCCCATGACGGCTAGCTGGGCGGCAACTACATTTAAATACAACACCTTGCGTGTTGGTCAGCATGGCAATCAAACTAAAGTTGTGTTCGATCTCGCTGGCCCGATCAAGTACAAATATTTTACTCTCTCCAAACCTGACCGCTTCGTGGTCGATCTGATCGATGTCGTCAAAACCGGCAATAAGCCCAAACTCAATTTTGCTAACACGACAGTTAAGAATATTCGGTCCGGTATCCGTAATGGTAATGACCTGCGTCTTGTCATAGAGCTAAGACAATCGCTTAAAGGCAATGTTTATATGCTCAAACCCACCGCTGGCCAGGGTCATAGGCTGGTCATTGAGTTGCTGGGCAAGTTATCCAAACCAGCTCAGTGGATTGCCAAGGGCGCAGTAAAACAAGCACCAGCAGCACCAGCTCCCACGGTTAAGAAAAAACAGCTGATTGTTGAGCGACAGCAACGAGATATTATTATCGCTATTGATGCAGGTCATGGAGGCATAGATCCGGGCGCCAAAGGGCATAAAGG
>Ga0316204_10002244_pt1 | contig 45036 bp, 43 predicted proteins | sample 6monrhotite_MG_2_FD_205661 | JGI IMG/M metagenome (GOLD analysis project Ga0316204, IMG submission 205661) | Microbial mat bacterial communities from mineral coupon in-situ incubated in ocean water Damariscotta River, Maine, United States -... | ecosystem: Environmental > Aquatic > Marine >... | reverse complement strand
TTGGTGGTGGTCGATCCCAGATCAATACCGATGTAACATTTCATGGAACGGTTCCCTTTAAGCGGCCTGCGACGGGTTGCCGCCCTGGCGTTTCTGGTCAATCATCTGGAAATAGCTTTCCAGCCGGTTCTTGACGTTGGCTGGCGAGAAATAACGAGGATCAACCAGGTCTGTTTCGATGAAAGCGGCGGGCTTGCCGGTACGGTTTTCTATTTCCCGCATGATCATCAATTGACCGGCGGAAAAGCTGTTGCAGCTTTTTATGGAATTGACCAAAAAGCCATCGGCCTGGAATTCTTCCATGGCTTGTTCGATCATATCGACCCGCATGGGCAGGTTACGGTTGGTGTAACAACCCAGGCAATATTCAGCCAGGCTTTCCAGCGGGCGGTCCGGGTCGTGCCGGAAATTGTCGTAATCATAGACTCCCCCCACCTTGGTATAGGTCGACGAAACAACCACCGCACCTTCGTCGTAGAACATTTTCCAGAACTCGCGAAAGCTGGTCCAGTTGGGCGGGCCTTCAACCACAAGACGATATTTTTCCTTGCCCATGTCCCCTTCCGGGGTGATCGGGCCCTTGCCTTCCTTGATGCGCTGTTCGATTTCGCCGCGCAGGATCTTGTAATAGTCAATGGCGTCCTGGGTTCCGCGAAAAGCGGTAAAGATGGGCCCCACATAATAGACACCGCCGAAATAGGCATCGATGGGGGATGGTTTGTTCTTGGCACTGTTCAGGATCCAAACAAAGTCATCTTCCGCCTTGGCCGAATTCTTGAGGTTTTCACGCAAACGGTCGATGTCGAATTTAACACCGCTGACATCTTCCAGCGCCGGGATCACTTCTTCCTTCAGTTGCTTGACCACGTAATCGCGCATGTTCGTCGTGATCTTGCCGTCGCCTTCATAGGGCACGTGCAGCATGGTCGTGCGACAGCCATATTGGTCGCGCAGCAATTCGAACCACTTCATAAACGTGAAACACCCCGTATAGGACAGCAACAACAAATCGGGCACCGGCATGGGTTTGCCATTGGGTGCGATGGAGCCCTTCGCCATGTTGCCGATGTCGGCTTTGACGTAGGTGCACACATCTTCCGAATGACCCAATTTTTCGGCATCCTGAATAAGCACGCCTGATTTCTTGCGCATGCCATTTTGAATGGCGTTGATTTCAGGCAGGTTGTTCAACATGTCAAAACACATGATCAATTCGTTCAGATTGCCCGGCACATAGGTCGCGGCGACTTTTTTGCCGGTTTCGACCGTGCTGGTAAGGCCATCGTAATTTCGGGCGATCATCTGCTTTTGCTTGAGCATGGATGATTCTTTGATGATGTCGTCGTGTACGGATGGGTTGGTCATGCGTCGCTCCATAGTTTGATGGTGTCGGCGAAGGTTCCAGCCTGTTCGCGGATCGGCTGCATCTGGCCCGAATTTTCGGCGTACTTGAACGAGATATAGGGGATGTCCTCGCGGCTTAGGGCACCGGCCAGCATGGGACGGTCGAGCAAGGCCGGATCGCAGAAACTGGGGGCTGCAAAAATAACGCCTTCGGCAGCCCGACTTTTGGTCAAATCAACCAGATACTTGCCTTTTTTGGCGCCGTCCGGTTCGTACTTGGCCGCCGTTTCGCACGAATGTTTGATGAAGCTTTCGGCCAGGTTTTCAATAGGATCACCCTCGCTGGGCACATCTTCCAGCAACCAGCGGGTCACCAGCATGTAATCGTCATCGACGATATAACAGCCGGCCAATTCGATGGATTTAATCAGGTTCAAGGGCGGCTGTTCACAGAACGACCCTTGCAGAATGACCCGGCAGTTATCTTTGATGGGGCGGTCTTCGTTTTCCACGGCCCCCATGTAATCGATCATCAACTGGCTATGATCTTCCACCGGCAAGACCATGCCGGCACGCATCAACACATAGACCTCCCACGACGGGGCCTTCCAGGGGGTCTTGGCCCGCAGGTCGTAGACGGCGTTCACCAGACGGCGGTTTTCGTTATAAACGGCGATGGAACGGCGAATATCGTCATCGCTGATTTCACGACCGACGATGCCTTCCAACCCTTCCTTCAGTTCGCGCAGTTCCTGGGCATAATAAGTACCGCCCACATCGGACATGAAATTCTGCGGTACGTCGAAATAACGCACGTACACATGGGGCAGCAGCAATTTCCACATGCCCGACAAATTGCGGATGACATCGCAAATGGACGGAAACAGCATGCCATCGACAAAATCCAGCCGCTTGGTTACGGCCAGTTCAATGGTCGAGCGCGGGATGCGGCAAATGTAGCTTTGGTAATAGGCATCCCCATGAATGACTTCCAGATTGTCACCGCCGCCGAGGATTCCCAGCGGCAGCATACCGGCGGCATGGATCAGTTCACGTGGCACATAGACCGGCATATAGCCGACAACCTTGCGTGCAGGGTCCGCCGCCTTCCAGTCCCGCGCCGATTTAAAGTCTGTGTCTTCGGCCAGGTGCTGGCAGTATTCAATAATTTCTGTGGTGTTTTTCATATCTCAACCATGCTTCCATTGGGGTGAGCGTTTTTCGACGAAGGCATTCAACCCTTCGACGGCGTCGTTGCTGTTCATCAGGCCGTCCAGGTACAATTTTTCGACCCGGTCCAGGTCGGCTGAAACGTCGGCGGCAAAGCGCTGACGGGCGGCGGTGACCGCAAAGCGCAGCGACCTGGCCGAAAGCCCGGCCAAGTGTTCACGGAAGTAATCAAGTGCCGCGACCTGCGGATTTTCAACAGCGAACGCGGCGACCCCCAAACGGTGCGCGTCTTCGCCGCTGATACTGCGCCCCGACAGCAACATGTCTTCGGCCGCCTGTTGCCCGGCAAGCCTGGGCAGCAAACAACTGGCGGCGGGCGCAAATACCGCAAGCTTGATTTCAGGCTGACCCAGGCGGGCATCGGGCGCTACGAATATTAAATTACACGCCAGCGCCATTTCCAGGCCACCGCCCAGACACTGACCGTTGATTGCCACCAGAACCGGCACCGGGCAGGTCAGTATTTTTTTGATCAGGGAATGCAGTGCCGAAAGCATCGCCGCACAATGTTCGGGCAGGTGTTCCTCGACACTGGCACCGAAGCTGAAATGCGGTCCTTCGTGATCCAACATTATGGCGTGAACATCAGGGTTTTTGGCGATGTCGCTAAACGCCGCGTCCAGTGCGGATATCATTTGCGCATCGACAATATTCGCCTTGGGACGATCAAGGCGTAACCGCAGCAACCGCCCGTCCTCTTCGCGCCAAATATTGAGCGGGCTTTCAGCCATCATCCGTTCCGGGCATCAGGCTGTCGATCAGGTCGGGCGTCCACGGCACGCCCTGGGCCAGGCCCTGACGAAGTTTGACAAAATCGATCTCGCGACCCGTTTCGCGGTTCCCTTCGTTAAACGCCCGAAAGCCGGTTCGGGCTTCGTTCATCATGTTCAAGGCCAGCCAGGCGCGGGAATTTTCCTTGTTGCGGTTCCAGGCATCAAGCTTGGGTTTGCGCAGCTCCTCCAGGCTTTTGGTCATGCATTCGGGGAAGGTATGGATCAGCTTGGCGCATAAGGCCTCGACGGCATCGTCCAGCAAGGTCAAATCAACCTCGCCCGATTTAATCATCTCCTTGCCGGCCTTGAAGTCATCGCCTGTCTTGAATTCACCGTGCACAATGCGGCCATAATCATCGACCATGCGGTCCGTGACGACACACGGATTGGCGACAAACTTACCATCTACTTTCAGCGCCGGGACCACATCCATGGCAATGCCCAACCGATAAGCCTTGTGGGCCGAAAACGGCTCGCACAATGTGCCCGATACCATGGCCTGTTCGCAGCCGATCATAACGGGCAAAAAATCTGTCGCGCCGCCAATCGCCGCCGACCCGTGCTTTGGCCCTGCCTGACCAAAGTTGGCCAGATCCTGAGCGATGGTGAAATCGCACGCCATACCAATTTCCTGACCGCCGCCGACCCGCATGCCGTTGACCCGGCAAATGACCGGTTTGTCGCAGCCCAAAATGGATGAAACCATATCGTTGAACAGGCGCATGTACTGGCGGTATTCCTGCGGATTACCGGCGTAATATTCGGCATATTCCTTTGTATTGCCACCGGTGCAAAATGCCTTGTCGCCGACGGCGGTGAAGACCACGGCATTGACCGAGCGATCGACGGATGCACGCCTGAAAGCGAGGATCGCCCCCTTGACCATATCGGTGGTATAGGAATTGTACTGCTTGGGATTATCCAGCGTGATCCAGACATTGAACAATCCGTCAATAACGCTGCCGTCCGCCCGCTTGGCCGGATGCTTGTCGTACAGGATGCCTTCAACCTCCGTTGCGGCGGCGTTTACAATGTTGTGGTCGTTCAGGGCATCGGGTTTTGTTTGGGCGATGACGGTATCGGCTTTAGACATTGTCGGACTTGCTCCTGATGATTAGGGGACCATGATGGCGCGGCGTTTCAATTTGTGGGCGTGGACGTCTTCGAAGACAGAATTGATGGTATCCAGGGGGAATTGTTCGACGAACGGCAGGACCTGAATTTTGCCATCAAGCACCAGGTCAAGGGCCCCGGCATACAGGTCAGGCGTGCAGCCCCAGTTACCAAGGGCGCGGGCGTGAAAGGCCATCAGGTTGGATAGCCTGAGTTCCAGCTTGTCCATGGTGAAGCCGACGACACTTAAGGTCGCGCCGTGGACCAACAGGCCATAGGCGGCGTGCTGCCCGGCAGTGCTGCCGGAACATTCGAAGATGAACCATTCGGTCGGACGCAAGCCGTGTTCGGCGGCGAATGCACCGATGGCCTTTTTAAGGTCACGGCCGGAAATTTCTGTGGAGTTAAATGTTTTTGCCGCCCCGTAACTGGCAATGGCTTCAAGCTTGGCATCGTCAATATCGATGGCCACAACCGTCGCCCCCAGGGCGTTGGCCACTTGCACCGCATAACCGCCGACACCGCCAGCACCGATAACGATGGCCAGGTCGCCAGGGCCAATGCCCGACTGTATGGCCGCCTGGTATGGCGTGGTCAAGGCATCGGCAACAACGGAAAGATCTGCCAGAAACATGCCACGGGCCGCCAGGCGCTTTTCATCGACCGCGCACAGGCCCCGCATGGGTACATTGATATGGCTGGCGAAACCGCCCTGGATATCATTACCGGGCATTTGCTGGGACCGGCAGATGGTTCCCTTGCCGCGTTTGCAAAGATCGCATTCACCACAGGGAATAACGGCGGAAATAATCACCGCCTTGCCCTTCCAGTCATCCGCCCCGTCGCCACAAGCGACGACCCGACCGCTGATTTCATGACCCAAGGTCAACGGCAATGGATGATTGGTACGCACGCCATCGTACAGATAACCAAGATCCGTGTGGCACACGCCGCAACCGGAAATTTCGACACTCACCTCGCCAATCCCCGGCGCATCAAGGATGAAATCCTCGCGGCTCAAAGGCACGTTAACGGCGTTCATTACCCAGCGGTGTGCGGCGAATGTCATGGCTTTTTTCTCTTAAATGCGCGCTAAATCCTTAATTCAGTATTTAAGCACCATAATACCGAATTAAAGACAAGTCCATAAATTTATTATGGCTTATGAATTGCTTTTCATGTGGGAAGGGCCAGATCAGGAACGGGGGCAATGTGTCACGGCATCCCCATCGCCTGTTAAGCTTAGAAAAACAGACGCTTTTGGATCGTGGCGTATTTTACCGCCCATCCAAATGTTCTGGATATGTTTGATCGGACAACCTACTGTTTAATGCAAGCTGCACAGACAATAACAATCTATGGAATTATCAGAGAGGTATTCCTATCTATCTTCGTATAACTTTTAGTTTATCTGACAATTGAAAAGCCAGGCTGTAACAACGATGTCCTCCAATCTGGATGCAAGGGTATACGGTGAACTGCGCATTGAATTCATCGATGAGTCTCTGGACAATCTCGAGGACATGGAAGAAGCGCTCAATAATTTTTCCGCTCATAAAACCAATGCCTCAGACGTTTTGATACTTCTGCGCCAGAAAACGCATACAATCAAGGGATTAGCCCATCCATTTGGTTTCTCTCTGCTGGAATCGGTGGCTCATCAATTTGAGAGCTTCATGTTGCAGGGCCTGCTGTTTTCCGCTGCGGAATTTCGCGCGCTTCAGATCTTCATTGATACAATGAAAGAATGCCTGCTTCAGATCGACAACCTGGCCCCGGAGATACAGGTGGAACTTTTGGAAAACCTGCCAAAAGCGAAACCTTCGCCTGCTCGCTCCCCGACGGCAGAAGCGCCTGTAAACATCCTGATTATTACCAGTTCGCGAACGGTCTACAAAAAAGTTTCCGGCGAACTGCGATCAGTCGGATTTCACATCGACCGTGCCTCGAATTCAGTTCTTGGTATTGAGCACACGGTTAAATCCCAACCCGACGTGGTGATCGTATCTGACATTCTTGATAGCATGAGCGGCGTCGACCTGATCCACGCCTTTGTCGCGATGCCAATCACGAGAAACATCCCCGTTATTCTCATGACCAGTTTTGACGAACAAAACCCAGAACTGAAGAAGCTGCCATCTTATGTGCCGATTATCTTTTTGGGTTCCAATATTGAGGATGAAATCCTCAGTGCGCTTACAGGCATTGAACACAGGTTCATTCAACCTAAATGAAAACCTGTACAATGATCGTTTCATATAAAGAACAAGGCTCAGGAAATGGAAAAAAAGAATCTTCTAATCGTCGATGACAGCCGTGTCGCCCGTATGGTCGTAAGGTCGATTATCGAAAATTTGAAGGCGAACGTTGTTATCCTGGAAGCGGCAAACGGCCAAGAGGCGCTTCAGGCCATTCGCGACAATCAGGTGCACGCCGTGCTTCTGGACCATGGCATGCCAGATAAATCGGGACTGGAAGTTGCGGTCGAAATCAGAGCAGAAAAGCCAGATATCCTCATTTATATGCTTACGGCAAATGTCCAGGAATCAATGAAATCCCGGGCACAAACCGTCGGCGTTGGGTTTATAGAAAAGCCCGCCACTGAGGAAAAAATTCGAGACTTCCTTGAACGTACTGGATCATAGCCATGCCTGTTTCTAAACTTCAAAAAGACGCGTTGGTCGAGTTTCTGAATGTTGCCATTGGGCGGGCTGCACGAGCGCTGAACCTTATGGTCAAGGAAGAAATTTTGCTTTCAATACCAAATGTCGACTTCCTACAGCGTCATGAAGTTCTCGCCAGATTAAATGAAACAACCGGTGGGGTTGTGAGCGCCATCCAGCAAACTTTCGAAAGTTCATTTTCCGGCGATGCCTTTCTGGTTTTCCCTGAAAACCAGAGCCTCAAACTTGTTCAGTACATTATTGGCGATTTGATCGATGAAGAAAGCATGACTGAACTGGAGCAGGAAACGATGACCGAGGTCGGTAACGTCGTGCTCAACGCTTGTATGAGCAGCCTGTCTGATCAATTGAACCAGCCCATACAAAGTTCGATTCCGCTTTTCTTGTCGGGGGACCCTCAGGAGATCTTGTTTGGGCCCCACCCCCGGCAATCAGACGACACGCTGGTGATGTTCATCACGGTCATGTTCCAAATGAAATCAGGACAAATCGGAGGCTATATTATGCTGGTTCTCGATATGGATTCAGCTAATAATTTTTTAGGTCAGATCGACAAAATGCTACCACCGCCAAATGATGAATAAGCTTGTGCATTTAAGAATAGAAACTCTTGCGTGTGGAGATCAATGATCAAGCTGCACAAACATCAAAACGAGACCAACCCGCTATTGCTGGAACAGATTTACGACCAGTGCAATCTCGGCATTATGTTGATCCACCCTAACGGTGAATTCATCATCTGGAATCAATGGATGGAGAACGCTTCCGGGTTATCCCGCGATGATGTATTGGGGAAAACGCTGGATCAGGTTTTTCATAAACTGGATAATCCCCGACTGACGATCGCCATCGAAGACACTCATTCCTATCAACTGTCTTCAATCCTGTCGCCGCGTCTTCACGGCAACATCTTCCCCTTGAACGTCAAGGGGACGCGCGGACGTAGATCCACGCCCATGGGGCAAATTGTTGCCCTTTCCCCTTTGACGATGGCGGCTGGGGGGGTCTGCTGCTTGATTCAAGTAACCGACGTGACAGCGGCGCTACTCCGGGAAGACAAGCTGCGCAAACAAGCCCGGTCCCTGTCTTTGGTTGTTGCCGAACGTGTAAAGGAACTGACCGGCCTGTATGCACTTACAGATGTCCTTATGCGATCCGACCTTACCCTTGCAAAAGGTTTGTCGACGGCCATCAACGTTTTCCCTCCCGCCTGGTCTTACCCGGACATCACCTGTGCCCGGATCACCCTGGAAGATTTTCAGTTTACTACCGAAAATTTCAAGGAAACAACCTGGAGGCTAGCCAGTGACATCGTCATCAAGAGCGAAATAATTGGTACCGTCGAGGTCTTTTACCTGAAAGAAACCCCCGAACGTGATGAGGGGCCTTTTCGCCTAGAGGAACGCCTCCTTATTAATGAGATGAGCGCAAACATTGGCACATACATCGAACGTAAGCAGTCAGAAGATACCCTGAGAAAATCCCGGGAATCGTTCCGGCTCATCATCGAACGATCACCGGTCCCCATGATCATTACCGATAGTGATGGAAATATAAATCTCTTCAATCGAAAATTCGTCAGCCTGTTCGGCTGGACTATCGACGACGTTCGCACGACTGACGAATGGTGGCTGGCTGCCTATCCGGACTCTGCCTACCGAGAATCGGTCGCCTCCTCCTGGTTCGACGCTGTTGCCGAAGCGACTGCCACGGGGATCGAAACCGCCCCGCAGGAATGGCGCCTTACATGCAAGAAAGGGGATGTCCGCGAAGTGGTGTTTCAAATGGTTCAGGTCACCGAAGACGAGGCCGTCATTGTCCTGCACGACATCACCGAGCGTAAGAAATTGGAAGAGCAGCTCCGCCGTTCCCAAAAGATGGAAGCCGTCGGGCAATTAACGGGCGGCATCGCCCACGACTTTAATAATCTTCTGAACATTGTGATGGGCAAAGCCGAAATTCTGGGGATCAAGATCGAGGGGAACAAGAACGCCGAGCGGGACATTGAGGCAATTATCGGGGCCGTGCAGCGGGGAGCCTCTCTGACAGAGCGGCTGCTGGCTTTTTCCCGCCAACAGGTTTTATCACCGCAACCAACGGCGGTTAACGACCTGGTGCTTGACCTTGACGACATGCTTCGGCGCACGCTGGGCGAGACGGTAGAGTTACATACACACCTGGGCACAAGCCCCTGTCAGGCACTTATTGATCCGCACCAGTTCGAAAACGCCCTGCTCAACCTGGCGATCAATGCCCAACATGCCATGCCGAAGGGTGGAAGGCTGACCATCGAGACTGCCGATTCCACCCAGGACGAAATTTTTGCGTCGCGACACGAAGACCTAACGCCGGGAGATTACGTGGTGGTCACGGTGAGCGATACCGGCACCGGTATGTCGCCCGTGGTGCTTGAGAAAGCGTTTGATCCGTTTTTCACGACCAAGGAGGTGGGTGAAGGTAGCGGGCTTGGTTTGAGCATGGTCTACGGCTTCGCAAACCAATCCAATGGGTGTGTCACACTGCAAAGCGAAGAAGGCCATGGCACAATCGTCAAGCTCTACCTGCCACGTTCCCCAATGGGGGTGTCCGAGAAGGATCCCGAAGAAGAGACGCCGCAAGTGACACAGGGATCAGGGCGTATCCTGTTGGTCGAGGACGATGAAGACGTCCGCGAAATTCCGACAAGCATTTTACGTGACGAGGGGTATGAGGTTTTTGAGGCAGGAGACGGCGAAGAAGCGATCAAGCTGCTAAAAGAACACCAGCCGTTCGATCTCCTGTTCACCGATGTGGTATTGCCAGGTGGCATGAATGGTGTCGAAATAGCGGAAGAAACGAAACGCCTGCAACCGAGCATCAAGGTTCTCTATACCACCGGCTATGCCGAGGATGCCTTCGTCAGTGCCGGCAAGCAGGTCTCCGACGATAAACTTCTTAGCAAACCCTATCGGCGAGCAGAATTGCTCGAGAAGGTTCAGACGGCACTCGAAAGCGAAGACGATTGAGCGTCGCGGAACGGGGCGACATTTTCTGATGCACTGTGTTCCGTGGCCTCTCATTCAATTCACGGACATACTTATTGAGATCGGCCCGTGAGAACACGGAGAGGTCAGTGCCCTTGGGCATATGGTCGCGCAAGAGGCGATTAGCCGGAATTCGGTCTTCAAAATTGAACTCATGAAAAGTCGGTCTTGTTGTCCGACTGCTGCCCCCATCATCGCCCTGCTCCTTCTCCTAAACCGCTAGGAAAAGGGGGTCACGTTCATGGCACGATGACAACAGAGTTCTTCAACAGCGTCAGCCATGATGTTTAGCCGGGCCACGAAAAACTTTGCACCGAGCGAACCATCGCCGATACGGCCGGACTGAAGGGGCGACCCGGAACGCTAACTAATGAGATGGTGCGGCTCACGGAAGGTTCGACGAGCGGCCTTTGAAGCAATTCCGGATACGTCACCGAATATTCGGGCATGAATGCAAAACCGATCCGCGCCAGGACCATTGCCTGTACCCAATCCTCCCGTTCGGAGCGGAATCGAGCGTAGAGTTCAACCTTCATATCCTTGCAGACGTTGACGACAGTCTCGCGCATCTCGCAGGCAAGCCGATCAACATAGGGTTCACCAGACAGATCACTTAGCTTGATCGTGTTCATTGAACCCAGTCTATGTTCGGGGGGAAAAATCACCACATACCGCTCTTCATAGAGGTCGTGGACATGAAACGCATCCCCGAGATCGTCCAAAACATTCATAACGGCGATGTCGATTTTGCCCTCCTCGAGAGACATTTTCAGGTCGGCCACGTCCGATTCAGTTACGGCCACCTCGACACCCTCGTACTCTTGGTGAAAATTCGCCAGAAAACGCGACAGACGCACGTGACCAACAGTGGACATGATTCCAACTCGGGCGGGCACCTGATTGAGAAGTCTGAAGTTATCGGCAAGGGTTCGCGCCACCTGTGTCTCGTCGAGAATGTGCTGCAAATGAGGCAACATCGATTGGCCAAATTCGCTGAGCAAAACGCGCTTTCCCTCGCGATAAAATAGCGGTGCCCCCAAATCCGCCTCCAATGTCTTGATGGCCTTTGTCAAGGCGGGTTGCGAGACGTTGCATTCCGCTGCTGCCTTGGTGAAATTAAGGGCCCTTGCTGCAGCTAAGGCATATCTGATCTGAGCCATCTCCATGACCTAAATTCCTCCCCATGCTCTCGATACTCTGGAACAGTCTACACAATTTTACGATAACCGGAGGTTATGCATTGATAAAGAATTAGTCGTTCCATCTAATCCCACTTCGAGCTTCTATAGGTCAGCTTTAAACCACGAAGGAGTTCAAAAAATGGGTACCTACATGGTCGAAAGAAGTCTCAATGGAATCAGCATGGATGACCTTGGCAGGGCGCAAAAAGCCGCCATCGGTAAAGCGGAGGAAATGAAGGCCGCTGGAACGGATATACGATATATCCGCTCGACCTTTGCCCCCGATGACGGGCGTTGCATGTGCCTATTCGAAGCGGGCTCGCAAGCGGAGGTGAAACGCCTCAACGATGAAGCTGGCCTGCCATACAACGGAGTCGTCGAAGCCCTCGACCTTACACCGTAACAACATCGGCAAAGAAATAATCTCTTCACGGTCCTGACAGCAGGTGGAACGCGGAAACCGAACAAGCAGTCTGAGGCAAGTAAAAGGGATCGTCAGGTTGTCTGGCGGTGGGAATTAAAGGGGTGAAATTTAATGAAGAATTTTCAAAAATTTGGTGTTTATATGTTGTTGCCATTATTGATTGCCATGGTCGTGATGAGCTCCGCCGTCAAGGCTGCCATCGTTTACAGCAATGATTTTGAAACGAACTCGGTAGGGTTCGACTCAACTTACAGGATATCTCGCTACGGCTCGACATTTTTGCGAAGCACAGACGGCAGCTCCCAGACCATATTGACGCTCAATGGGCTAACAGTCGGCACAAAGTATGATCTGGCTTTTGATCTGTTTATCGGGGGAACATGGGACGGCAGTTTGCATTTTGGGCCTGACACTTTCTCGCTGGATTCCAGTTCAGATGGGTACCTCATCAATGCAACTTTCCGCAATGGATTTCCTATCGGAGACCCGACTGGTGGGCAGACTTATTCGGACGCAACACCGCTGGGAGATGGCGGTTTATTTAGGACGCGCGCTGGGGCAGATATCGAATTAGCTGAACCAGTTTATTATTTTGGACACGGCGCGGGCAATCCACTTCTGTCGTTCATCGCGGGAAATGCTTTCGAAACTCTCACATTTCGATCGGTAGATTTTCAGTTCACTGCTGACGAGTACTTTGCTATCGATAATGTGTTGGTCAGTACTGAAGTATCCGCAGTCCCTCTCCCTCCCTCAGCGATCCTCTTCGGAACCGCCTTGTTGGGCTTGACGGGCATCAGGAGACGGAAGCGCAACGTGGCCTGATCCGTCATTAATCCAAGAGAAAACAAATAGCCCTGCTGGCTCACTCCAGTAGAGTTTCTCTTTGCTCAAGTTTTTGGTTCACAGAGACAGGCGAAACTTCAGCTGTGGATCACCAGCAGATGAAAATATCTGCTTTGAACAATGCCTGCTTTCCTACAAGAAACGGATATTTTCCGCGCCGTGAAAAATAACGACAGCCCACTTAGGTGGGCTGCACAGGCGGGTTAGGTGGGCTGCACAGGCGGGTCCGGGTCTTCGGCCCAGTCGTCTTCGGGGCGGACGACTTTGCCGAGCCATTCATTGATCAGCTCGATATGATGCTGTTCTTCTTTTTCAAACTCAGCCGCCAATTTCCTGACGTCCTGGTTGTTTGACGAGCTCACCACACCGGCAAAAAAGGCGACGGCCTTTTCCTCGGCGCGCAGGGCGAGCTTCAGGGCATGATAGGGCACCATCATGTAATGAACCTCGCGCGCCCCGGCCATGTTCACGCCGCTGTCGTCAAAATTTTTCAAGTCCCAGGGCGCAATGTGCGGGATGTCACTGTCGCCGACCCGCTTCTCCACGTAGCTCAGGTGCTTCTTCTCGTCTTCGGCCAGTTTGTTAAAAAGTTCAGCCACTTCATGGTTGTTGTGAACTTCCATTTGCTCGGCCAGGTCCAGATAACATTCGTACGCCTCGCGCTCCATAACCTGGACATGGGCAAGCAACTCTTCGATCGTTTCAATTGTTGTGCTCATTGCCGTGTTGCCTCCTGTGTCTGCCGGGGTGGTCGCGCCGCTAGACCAAAAATTGCGTCTCGATATCTGCCGGGCCTTTTGCCACGATTGAATCATCAAGGGCGAAAGGTTCCCGGTCGCCAATGTAAAGAATGCCCGTCGTGAAGCCGTCATCGGTCATCAGACGTTTCGCCGCCCGGCCGATATCTTCCGTCGCATCGACCGGTGCCGCATGGGCCTTGGTTTTCCATTCCCGCTGGTCCGGACGGAAGGTGATGCAGGGGCTTAAGACTTCAATGAACGAAAAGCCGGGATGCTTGATGGCCTGGGCAATAACCCTGGCGGTTCCGTTGGGGTCACCGGCAAAAGTGCGGGCGATGAAATTGGCCCCCGATGCCAGCGCGATCACCAGCGGGTTAAAAGGCCTGAGGCCCGTGCCGCCCGGTGCCAGCGCTGAATCCCAATCGGGTTCGGTCGTTGGCGACGGCTGCCCTTTGGTCATGCCGTAAACCCGGTTGTCCATGACAATATAGGTCATATCCACGTTGCGCCGGCAGGCATGCAAGAAATGATTGCCACCGATTGAAAAGCCATCGCCATCACCGCCGGTGATCAGCACCGTCAGGTCCGGCCTGGATAATTTAAGCCCCGTTGCCAGCGCCGTCGCCCGGCCATGAACACCATGGAAGCCGTAGGTATTCAAATAAGCCGGAATGCGTGATGAACATCCGATACCGGAAATCACCGCGACGTCTTCTGGCGGCAGGGCCAATTCCGCGAGCGCTTTGGTGACCGATGACAGTACCGAATAATCGCCACAACCGGGGCACCACACGGGTTTGACGTCTGATTTATAATCCCTGGCGTTCAAGGCCGGGGGGGCAGCTTCGACATTCATGACGCGCTCCAATTTTCAATCCGGGTAACCAGTTCGGCGGCACGGTACGGCAACGGGCCCGACCGGCAATAGCTGGCCACCGGGCATGGCAGGTCGAAATAGCCTTTCAGGTAATGATAGAACTGCGCCGAATGGCTTAGCTCCAACACAAGCGCGCGCGACACACCTTTTAGCGCCTTGGCCATTAATTCAGGCCTTGCCGGGGCCAGCAACCGGGGTGCGATCAGGCGCACATTATGACCCTTTTGGGCCAGCACTTTAAGCGCCTCGCGGGTAACACCGGTGGTCGAACCCCAGGTGATCACCGCCAGCTCGCCCTCGCCTTCAATTTCGGCCCAGTGATCGCCGTAGTCGTATCCGCTGATCTTGTCCGAACGCTTGTCTGACTGGGAAATATGGTCGGCGACCTGGCTTGAGGGATTTCCGGTTTCATTGTGTTCCAGGCCATCGGCTGTGTACTGGCCACCGGCCCCGCCGGGAATGGCCATGGGCGAAACACCGCCGTCGCCCAGCGCATAGCGGTGATAATCGGCGATCCCGGCGGCGGCCACGGATCGCTCGGATACAAATCCCGGATCGGCCGGTTCGTCGATGGTAGCGCGGGTCTGCCCCAACAACTGGTCAGACAAAACAATCGTCGGCACCTGCAAGGCTTCGGCCAGATGCACCGCCCACTGGGTGGTAAACAGGCAATCGCCAACCGTTGTCGGGGCGACGACAATATGCGGCGCATCCCCGTGCAGGCCAAACACCGCAATATTCAGGTCCGACTGTTCCGATTTGGTGGGAATGCCGGTGGATGGCCCACCGCGCATGACATCGACAATAACAATGGGAACTTCAGATGCCACCGCGAGACCGATTGATTCCAACATCAATGCCAACCCCGGCCCGGATGTCGCGGTCAACGATGGTGTACCGCCATAGGAGGCGCCGATGATCATGTTGATGGAGGCCAGTTCGTCTTCCGCCTGGACCAACGCGCCGCCAACTTTTTTCAAGTTCGGCGATAACCATTCCAGAACTTCCGTGGCCGGTGTGATGGGATAGGCCGCAACAAAACGCACCCCTCCGCGCACGGCCCCCATGCCGGCGGCTTCGTTGCCGCTGATCATCCACCGCTTTTGCGTGCTCGGGGGTGGCATTTCAAGCGGACGCGTAAATTCAAACTGGGTCGCGGCCTGCCCCCCCAACGCGATCCCGGTTCGGCTGGATTCAAGGGCATCGGCAGCGCGTTTTTTCAGGACTTTTTCAAGGATACCATCGACGACATCACCCGGCAGGCCGATCAAGGATGCCACGGCACCCAGGGCGATCATGTTAGCCCGCACCTTGGGTGTGGCTTTTGCCATATCCTTCAGGGGCAGTTCGACCACGCGGGCGCCACTGGCGGTGATGACATCGGGCACCGCACCTTGGGACGGGTCGGCGATGACCAGGCTGTCGGGTGACAGCGGCAGTTCGATGGCGAAGCGATCGATGTTGTGCCAGTCAATGGCGATCAGGATATCAAAGATTTCACCGGGGGCATCCAGGGGATGGGTCGCCAGGCGGATCATCGCGGCGGCCTCGCCACCCCGGATCTGCGGCCCGGACGAGCGCATGAACAAGCCGTACAGGCCGGCCCTGGCGGCGGCTTCAAGCAGCATGTTCCCCGCCGTAATTACCCCGGCGCCGCCGCTACCTGTTATGGCGACGGAAAGGGAATTCTGATCATCTTTTTTATGTATCATCGCGCGACCCGTTCATGGAAATCTGCGACATCGTCGATATTAGGTAATTCAGTACCGTAATGCGAGTTTGGTGGTTTCGTCAAGACTGATCTGGTAAACAGCATGGAACACTTCGCACATACTTGCCAGCCTTTCGCGGAAACAAATTCAGATTTAGGTTGTCGCAGGCAAGAAAATCGATTTAGACTACATTGTTCGCCTACCAAACAATTATTAACCAAATTTGTTTTGAGGCTCTTGTCATGGCAAAATCTATTCTGCGCCTGACCCTGAACGGAATGCCGCGCGAAGACGCGGTTACCGACAACACCCTGCTTGTCGACTACCTGCGCGAAGTTACCCGCCTGACTGGAACAAAAATGGGCTGCGACGGCGGCGAATGCGGCGCCTGCACGGTGCTCGTTGATGGCCAACCCCGGCTGTCGTGCCTTTCGCTCGCCACCAGTTGCGCTGGCCGTCACGTTGAAACCATCGAGGGGCAAGTTCAAGGCGGTGCCTTGAGCCCACTGCAAAAAGCATTCCACGAAAAGCTTGGGTCGCAATGCGGCTACTGCACACCCGGCATGATCATGGCGGCGGAAGGACTGCTACGGAAAAACCCCGCACCCACGGATCAGGACATTCGCGATGCCCTTGGCGGTAACATCTGCCGTTGCACCGGCTACGTGAAAATTATCGAGTCCGTTCGCGCCGCCGCCGGGGAAGCAGAATGAGGACTGGCGTGGAAACTTCAAAACCCATGGTCGGGCGTCGCGTTGGATTAATTGACGGCGTCGAGAAAGTCAGCGGTCGGGCAGATTACACCGCCGATCTGGATCATGGCCCGGCACTGGTCGGGCGCATCTATCGCAGCCCGCACGCCCATGCCGAGATTATCCGGGTCGATGTATCGCAAGCGCTCGCGTTATCCGGCGTCATCGCCATCATTACCGGGGATGATTGCGACACGCCCTTTGGCATCATTCCCATCGTCCAGAACGAATTTCCAATGGCCCGCGACCGTGTCCGGTATCGGGGCGAACCGGTCGCCGCCGTTGCCGCCATTGACGACGCGACAGCAGAACGCGCCTTGCGACTGATAAAAATGGACGTGCGCCCCCTGCCCGCCTATTTCGAGGCCGAAACCGCCCGCGAGGCCGGAACGGTCAATTTGCACGACGACCGCCCCGGCAACCTGGAACGCGAGGTGCATACTGAATTTGGCGATGTGGATGGCGGGTTCAAGACCGCTGATCTGGTCTGCGAAGAAACCTATGACTGCGCCGAAGTCACCCACGTGCATATGGAACCCCATGCGTCACTGGCCGCCTGGGACGTTGAACGGGGCCGCGTTACCCTGCATTCGGTAACGCAGGTTCCCTACTATGTGCACCTGCGCGTCGCCCAGTGCATGGGCATCGACGGATCGCAAGTACGGGTGGTCAAACCGTTTATCGGCGGCGGCTTCGGGGCCCGCACGGAAACCCTTAATTTTGAAATCATCACCTGCCTGATGGCCCGTGCGGCGTGCGCCACGGTGCGTATGAAGCTAAGCCGCGAAGAAACCTTTTTGACCCACCGGGGACGCCCCCGCACCAGGGTCAGAATGAAAATCGGCATGACCAACAAGGGCAAGATGACCGCCTGTGAAGCCCAGGTCGAACAGACCGGTGGTGCCTATGGCGGCTATGGCATCGTGACCATTTTATATGCAGGATCGTTGCTCAACGCCATCTACGATATTCCCGCCGTGCGCTATGACGGCTTTCGCGTGTATACCAACACGCCGCCCTGTGGTGCCATGCGCGGCCACGGCACGGTCGATGTACGCCACGCCTTTGAAAGCCTGACCGATGCCATGGCGCGGCAACTGGACCTTGATCCCTTCGCCGTTCGCCGGGCCAACTTGCTGACCGCCCCAACGCGCACCATCAATGATCTTGAGGTCCGGTCTTACGGCCTGCCCCAGTGTCTGGACTGGGTCGAAAAACAAAGCGACTGGCAGGGTCGCAAGGGCAAACTGAAACCGGGCAAGGGCATGGGGATGGCCTGTTCCCATTACGTCAGCGGTGCGGCAAAACCCGTGCACTGGACGGGCGAGCCGCACGCGGTGGTTAACCTGAAACTGGATTTTGATGGCGGCATCACAATCTTGACCGGTGCGGCCGACATCGGCCAGGGGTCCAGCACTATTTTGGCCCAGGTCGTCGGGGAAGTTCTGGGCATCGAATTTGATCGCCTGACGGTGATTGCCAATGACAGCCGTGTTACACCCAAGGACAATGGATCCTATTCATCCCGCGTCACCTTCATGGTTGGCAACGCGGCCCTGCAAGCGGCACAAAACCTTAAAAGCATTCTGACCGAAGCCGCCGCCGTGAAACTGGATGTCAGCCCGGGCGACGTCGAATGCCTGGGCGAGGCCTATGCCATCGCGGGGCAACAGGGATCGGAAATTCCATTTAATGATGTCGTCACCCAGGCCCTGGTCGATACCGGCACCCTGACCGTCAAGGGCACCTTCACCGTGCCCCGGGAATTTCAGGGTGGCAAGTACCGGGGCGCCGGGGTTGGGCCATCCATGGCCTATTCCTATTCAGCGACGGTGGCAGAAATCAGCATCGACGAGATCACCGGTCGCATCACCGTCGATAAAATATGGGTCGCCCACGACTGCGGCAAAGCCCTTAACCCGCTGTCGGTGGAAGGCCAGGTTCAAGGCGGTGTGTGGATGGGCGTGGGGCAGGCGATCAGCGAGGAAACCCGCTATTTCGAAGGCCTTCCCATCGGCGCCAACATGCTGGATTACCGGGTACCAACGATCGTTGAAAGCCCCCATATTGATGTCGGCATCATCGAAAGCATCGATCCGAACGGGCCCTTCGGGGCCAAGGAAGCCAGTGAAGGATCGCTGTCGAGCACCTTACCTGCCATCGCCAACGCGCTTTATGACGCCATCGGCATTCGCATGAACGACACCCCGTTGACACCGGACCGCGTCTTGGCTGCTTTGGCAAAACAAAAACGTAAGGCTGGCTGATGGAATTCATGCCCGATTTCAAGGTCCTGCGACCGACCACCATCGATGAAGCCGTGGCAGCATTCCGTGACACCCCCCATGCCCGTTACGTCGCCGGTGGCACCGACCTGATCGTCAACATCCGGCGTGGCATTGCAAACCCACCGGCCCTGATCGACCTGTCCGGGGTCGCGCAAATAGGCCGCATCGAACAAATGGACGGCGGGGGTATGCGCATAGGCGCTGGCGTGACCCTGAACGCGCTAAACGAAGACACGCAGATCGCAAAAGACTATACCGCCATCGCCCAGGCCACCGCCCAGGTCGCGGCCCCCACCCACCGCAACGTCGCCACGGTCGGCGGCAACCTGTGCCTGGATACCCGCTGCATTTATTTCAACCAAAGCGAATGGTGGCGCGACGCCAACGCCTATTGCCTGAAACACAAGGGCGAGGTGTGCCACGTGGCACCATCAGGCAATTTTTGCTTCGCCGCCTTCAGCGGGGACCTGGCCCCGGCCCTGCTGGTCTTTGGCGCAAAGGTTGAGCTTAACGGTCCGGACGGCGCTCGCACGGTCCCGTTAAGTGACTTGTATGCCGATGACGGTGCGGCGCATTTATTACTGGGCGAAGGCGAACTGGTGACCGCCGTGGTGGTGTCCGGTTCAGATGGCCTTAAATCGGGCTACAGCAAAGTGCGGGTTCGCGACTCCATCGATTTCCCACTGGCGGGCATCGCCATGGCCCTGAAACGAAACGGCGAAAACCTTGCCGACCTGCGCGTCGCCATGACCGGCCTGAATTCCTGCCCGCTGCTGCTGGACGGCACCACCGGCTTGATCGGTGCACCGCCTGACGAAGACGCGCTGGCAACCCTGTTGGGCAAACAAATCCAGCCCATGTCCAGCACCTTCACAGCCCCCGGCTACCGCCGCAAGGTCGCGGCAAATATGACGCGGGCCTTACTGCGCAAGCTATATAGTTCACATTTGTCTTGAGAACGCCTCCAATAGACAGGCTTTTCCTTAAGTCACAAGATCCAAAGGAAGGTCCGATATATCACGAAGCCTCTTTCCTTCAATCATTGTGTCGAGAATTTCCAGAACTTCATCTCTTTTTTGGGTAATCAGTGCATTTCTAAGTTCATAAAGAGCGAAGTGATAAACACAATCAATATCACCTGTACCAAGAGCCAACGAAGCAATTCTTCCAGGTGTGGGCTCAGCGGTTATTACAGCAATATGGGGCAGTCTTCCCTTACGGTTTCGAACTAAGTTCAAACCTTCAGAACGGGCATTTTGTGCTCGATCACTTCGAATGGTCCACTTGCAGCTAATTGAAGCATGAAGTATCGGCTTTTGTTGGTTTCGACCCCGCAAGCTGGTCAGGCTGGCGACATAATCGTCAACTAAAATACCTTCTTGATTAATTCTGTCATCTGTTTCCGGTTCGCGCCCAATCACTATGTCAGGCTTAATCAAGTAATCAGACCCAAGAGCCGTTGCGATAGCCTTATTCTCTTTCGCAATCACCGCCAGTTCATCCAAATGGGAATATTGATCAAATTTTGATATATCGCCCCCCTTTTCAACCGTAAATTCACCCGGACGAAGATGGGTCATCCGATCAAAGCAAACCTTAGTAAAAGAGGCGCAAATGCCTTCGAAATCAGCACCAGACTTTTGCCCGGGCAATTTTTTAGCAATTTTGACGGTACCTAATTGATCAAGAATTCCTGAAGCAATTTCAATGCTTGGACGGCTCCCTTTATCTGCATTGGCAGGAACGCCAGTCGCGCTCTTGGTTAAAATCGACCCCAATATTGAAGCGTGGAATTCCTTCCGCGCTTCACTGAACCATGCGACCTTTGTCACGCGACGACCTGAATCTGCCGTCGGGACGTAATCGCAACCGCTATTTTTTCGGAAACAGCGGCAGCAACCGGCGGAGGAAACGCATTACCAACTTGCCGGTATGCCGGAGTTTTCTTTCCTGAAAATTTCCAATCCTCTGGAAATCCTTGTAACCGAGCAACCATCGGGACAGTTAAACGCGGCATCCCCACAAAATCTGATGAGGGAGGTTCATTGGCAATTCCCATTCCATCCACACCTAAGCTAGCCCATGCTTTTTTTGCCCGGGTCGGACCGAGGTCCGGCCCTCCGTGTTTTTTTGAACCGCCAACAATCGTTGGTGCAATTTCATCTGCCCGTTTTTTCCAGGCGAGCGCACCTTTCCAATCGTTGGCATTCATCATTTCGAACAATGCTTCACCGACCGTTGGAGCATTCGTAGGCATTGTCGTCGGCCATTCGAAGAGGTCCGAGATCTCTTTTCTAATTGCCACAATTACGACACGTGGACGAAGTTGCGGAACACCAAAATCGGATGCGTTGAATAAATGCCAGTCTGTAGTATACCCCAACTTTGAGAGCTGGTTTTTAATATGCTGTCGGTAATCAGAGAACACAGCCCCCAAAAAACCACGAACATTTTCGATCATCACAGCTTGGGGTCTTGTTTCGTCAATGATTCGAATCGCATCTGGGAAAAGATTTCGCTCGTCACCTTCTCCCAATTGTTTTCCGGCAACCGAAAACGGCGGACAGGGCAATCCTCCTGCAAGGAGGTCTATCCCTCTATATGGCACACCAGAAAAACGTCCCAAATCGGACTGATCACCTTCGACCACATTCCATTCTGGGCGATTCAATCTCAGAGTGTTTCTACAGTGAGCATCGATCTCTACGAGGGCTTCATGTCGAAAGCCCCCCTGCTCAATCCCTAAAGCCTGCCCTCCAGCCCCGGCACACAACTCTACAGATGAAAGCTTCAATCGCGTCATCACGCTATCCTTCCCCAGCATAGGTAAAAGCTTATATAGCGGAAAAAAAATACCCCGCGCTATATAAACGCATCTGCCTACAAATGTTTCTATTATGTTCTATTTTGACAGTCTCTTTAAGGTTTTGCAATACTGCCGTCGATCCGTATTTCATCCACCCGGCCGCCGTAAAAAGCGAAGTGATCTTTGATCATCATTGATTCATCGAAGGGTGTTTCATAGCTCCAGGCGATGCCTTGCGGGTGCGCGCCATCGGCGGCGAGCGTCCAGTAACTGGCGTCGCCCTTGAACGGGCAATAGGTACTGTGATCCGTGCGTACCATCGCCTCAAGGCGCACGTCGCCCCGCGGGATGTAATAGACCGGCCCATATGAAGCTTCGTTCAGCTGCACCGCGCGTAAGGTGTCGGCGATACATGCCCCCCCGACCAGCACACGAACGCGCTGAGGCAATGGGCTGAAGTCGAATTTATATCCCGGATGCTGGGGAAAGCCCGGCCCCGGATTGGCCTGAACATTTTCACGTACCATGTCGCCCTATCCCCCTTTGAATATTTAACCGATCTTCTTCAGCAGGTCCCGCAGCAGTCCTTTTTCATCATCGTTCAATTTGGCGGTGATGGTTTTTTCGTGCGCTTCGACCTTGCCCCTGGTCTTTTTCAACAAGGTCCGGCCCCCGGCGGTTAGCGACAGCGCGTAGGATCGTTTGTCGGCGGTGGATTCACCGCGTTTGACCAGCCCCCGGTCTTCCAGCGTACTGATCACCGCGACCATGGTGGACCGTTCGATGCCAAGGGCCTTGGCTAATGCCGACTGGTTCAGCCCCGAATTACCATCGATCAATGACAACACACCGAACTGACCCGGCGTCACGGCTTCGCCGCTCAAGGCCCTCATGAAATCGACAAATACCCGCGACTGGGCGCGACGCAACTGATAGCCGAACAGGCTGTCGAGCATGTCCGTATCGACAGCCTGGCGAATACGCGAAGGGGCATCCATCACGTCGAAACCGCCAGGAAATCGGCAGCGATTTGGCGCAGCTTATAGCGCTGTAACTTGCCCGATGTCGTATGGGGCATTTCATCGAGAAATATAAACCGCCGGGGGCATTTATAAATCGACAGGGTGGCGCTCATCTTTTCGGCCAGTTCTGTTTGCAGCTCATCCGTATTGACCTTGCGATGGGTTGGCACCAGACACAGGGCCAGCCGGGTAAATCCTTCGGCATTTTGCACGCCAACGACGGCGGCCTCGCCAACCAGCGGATTGGACAGCACGCACGCCTCGATCTCGCCGGGGCTGACCCACTGGCCGGAAACCTTCAACATATCATCGATCCGGCCCTGGTAATAAAAGCGACCCTCTGCATCAAAAACGAAAACGTCACTGGTGCAGAACCAGCCCTCAACGAAAGCCGCCCGACTTTTTTCGTCTTGTCGCCAATAGCCACTGGCCAGGCTATCGCAACGCACCCACAACACGCCGGGAAGCCCCGGATCAACAACGGGTTGGTTTTCATCATCGACCAGCCTGACATCGGTACCCGGTAGCGGCCTGCCGGTCGACCCTGCCTGGAAATCGTCCGGCCGGTTACCGATGAACATGATCACGGCTTCGCTGGCGCCGATGCCTTCCAAAATCGGGTGACCGGTCACCGCCATCCATTGCCGAAAAATTCCCGATGGTAATTGTTCGCCGGCCGAAATGTAGTGACGGACGGCCAGGAAGCCCGCAGAACCGGCCAGTTCTTCATGCAAGATGTTTCGATACAACACAGGCACACTGAACATCACCGTCGGCCTGTACAGTTCGACCACGTCGGCGATGGCGTTCGCCGATGGCCAGCCTGTGTGCAAAATAATGGAGGCCCCCAACTGCAACCCGCCCAGCAAAATGTGGCCCAGCGAAAAGGCGAAGAACAGCTTTGATGAACAGAATATGCGATCCCCCGGCCCAACCCCGTACACGGGCCCCAAATACCGCCCCAGCGTCGGGATGGATTTTTGCACGTGAATAACGGCTTTGGGTTGGCCGGTGGTGCCTGATGTGTACATCCACAGCGCCATGTCATCGGGCTTCATGGGACGGGATGCCATCTGTTTGGGTTGGCCCTCCATCAGGCCCACGAGACTTTGCAGGCCCGGAAAATCGTTCGACACACCGTCGGCAACAATCAGCGGCGGCGAGTCCGTCATTTCTTCAATCGCCCGGGTGCAAACGCTTAGGTAATCCACATCGGCGACCAGCAACTTGCATTCGCTGTCACAAATCATATAGCCAAGTTCGCCCGCTGAAATTCGCAAGTTTATGGCCACCGGCACGGCACCGATCTTCATGGCGCCAAGGTAGGTTACGAAAAATTCCGGGCGGTCTTCGACCACCAACAATACCCGGTCTTGCGCCGTGACACCTAAATCCAGCATGACTGCCGCCGCCTGACACGCCAGGGCATCCAGTTCCGGGTAGCTGATTTTCCGGTTGCCGACGATAATCGCAGGCGCGTTATGCCCGGCCATGGACAAGGCGGGACCCAGCAAAACGTCGGCGGCATTCATGTGCGTTTCCATCAACAGCCAGTTTGATTGGCTTGGCGGCGCGCTGTCAAGAACGCCAAGACTTCAGATTTGCTCGCGCAGCACGCTTTTCAGGATTTTCCCCGTGGCGCTGGCAGGCAAAGCCTCCAGCAATCGAATGTCTGTCGGTCGTTTGTAGGGGGCCAGCAAGCCGCTTACAAAGGCCGACAACTGGTCTGCGGTAAGGGTGCCGCCCGGCACCCGCTGGACAAAAGCGACCAGATCGCCGCCGCCATCACTGTCGCGCCCGATGACCGCACTTAAGGTCACTTCCGGGTGGCTGTTGAGCACACTTTCGACTTCTTCGGGGTACACGTTGAAGCCCGACCGGATGATCATTTCCTTGGCCCGGCCAACAATATAAAGGTTGCCCGCTTCGTTCATGCGGGCGATATCGCCGGTACGGTACCAACCATCCGGGGTCAGCACCTCGGCCGTCATTTCAGGTGCGTGGTAATACCCCAACATCAGGTTAGGCCCGCTGACCCACAGTTCCCCTGCCTCGCCAGCGGCGACGGGCTTGCCGCCGTCATCCAGGAACCGCAGTTCCAGACCCGGCAACAACGGCCCGACGGTGTCATCAAGGCACGGGGTGTCGATGCGGGTTTGGCTGACCGTCGGCGAACATTCGGTCAGGCCATATCCGTTGTTAAGGGTGACGCCGAACAGCGCTTCGACCGCCAGTTTCAGGTTCACATCCAGGGGCGACCCGCCCGCCGACAAATACCTGATTTCCGGCGCATTCAAATCTTCGCCCCGGTCATTCAAATGTTCCAGCAATTTGGCGTACATGGCGGGCACCCCTTGCAAAACGGTGATGCCTTCCTGGCGCAGCGAGGCCAGAACGTCATCCGGGGCAAACCGGGGGGCCAGGCGAACGGCGGCACCGGCGGTTAACGTACCCAGCAATGTCGAGGCCAAGCCAAAGATATGCGACACCGGCAACACCGCATAGGTCCTGTCAGTCGCTGCCAGGCCGCGGATCGAACCCGACACCGCGGCAACGTACATCATGGCCCGGTGCGACAACATAACCCCCTTGGGATTGCCGGTGGTCCCCGAAGTATAAATCATCGCACCAACCTGGGCAGCACCATCGGCATGCACCGGTTCGGGGGTGCACACGTCGTTAAGGGCGCTTACGGCCATGGTGGGCATGCCATCCAGATTCAGTGCCGTGCCCCCCTGACGGGCAGAATGTTCAGCCGCTTCGGGCGAGATATCGATGGTGTAAAAAACCCGCCTGGCACCGCAATGGTCCCGAAACAGATCAATTTCGCGGGCACTTAAACGGGCGTTGACGATCACCGGCCAGGCATCGCATTCGCTGACTGCCATAATCAGGGTAATCAGCGACAGACCGTTTTCGCCAACCAGCAAGACCCGGTCGCCACCACGAATGCCCAGGCGCTTAAGCTCATCTGTCACGGTGCGAATTTGATGGCAAAAACGGCCATAGGACCATTCTTCGTTATCGACGATCAGCGCCATCGCTTCAGGGTTTTCCTGTTCCCGGGCGAAGGGGATGTGGCTGATCCGCTGCGGCAGGCCATCCAGTATCTTTTTAACATCTATCATTGTTTGGCCTTGCGGATCATGTTGCGGGCGATCACCAACTGCTGGATCTGGGTGGTGCCTTCGTAGATGCGGAACAACCGCACATCACGGTAAAAACGTTCAATACCGTAATCGGCGATATACCCGGCACCGCCGTGGATTTGCACCGCCCGGTCGGCAACCCGGCCCAACATTTCGCTGGCGAACATCTTGCAGCACGCCGCTTCGGTGGAAACATCAAGCCCGTCGTCCTTGCGCCGGGCAGTTTCGTTGACCATACACTTGGCGGCATAGGTATCGGCCTGGCTGTCGGCCAGCATGGCCTGGATCAACTGAAAATCGGCAATGGCCTGACCGAACTGTTTTCGGTCCATGGCATAGGCGAGAGAATCCCGGATCAACCGTTCGGCCAGCCCGACGCATACAGCAGAAATATGCAGCCGTCCCCGGTCCAGCACCTTCATGGCGGTCTTGAAGCCCTGCCCTTCCTGACCGCCAAGCAAGGCCGTCACCGGCACCTTGCAGTCATCAAACGTGACATCGCACGTATGGGCCCCACGCTGGCCCATCTTGCGGTCGGGCAGGCCCAAGGTGATACCCGGTGTATCGGCTTCGACCAGAAACGCCGAAACGCCCTTCGATCCCGCCTGGGCAGGGTCGGTGCGGGCGAACAAGGTGAACAATCCGGCCTGCGGTGCGTTGGTGATGAAGCGCTTGGCACCGTTGATGACATAATGGTCATCCTCCAGCCTGGCCGATGTACGTAACGATCCGGCATCAGATCCCGCCTCGGATTCCGTCAGCGCGAAGGAGCCGATGATTTCGCCGCTGGCCAGTTTCGGCAGGTAGGCACTTTTTTGCGCATCCGTGCCATCCATGACGATCCCTTGTGACCCGATGCCGTTATTGGTGCCGATCAGTGAACGAAAGGCGGGCGACGTCTGCCCCAGTTCGAAGGCGACCTGCACTTCTTCGGCCATGGTCAGGCCCAGACCGCCATATTGTTCGGGTACCGACATGCCGAACAAACCCATGGCGCGCATGTCGGCGACCACATCATCGGGTATTTTGTCATCTTCAGCGACCTTGTCTTCCAGGGGCACCAGGCGCTCACGAACAAACCGGGCAACGGTTTCCACTAGCGCATTCAGGGTTTCGCTATCCAGGGCCATAATCGTGTCATTCCATTTGCCGATAATCCGTCAATCACGTATCAATATACGTAATCATTCCCTGCAAAAGAAAGTGCCCTTAATCATCATGTCTGACAATTCGCAATCCCAAGCCTTTATCTATGACGGTCTTCGTTCGCCCTTTGGTCGCCACGCCGGGGGATTATCGGGGGTGCGGGCCGATGACCTGCTAGCCCAGGTGATCGCCGCCTTAGTCGACCGGTCAGGCTTCGCCGCCGCCGATATTGAAGATGTTATTGCCGGGTGCACCAATCAGGCGGGGGAAGATTCGCGCAATATCGCCCGCCATGCTGGTCTGCTGGCAGGATTGCCTGTGGAAACGGGCGGCCTGACGGTCAATCGCCTGTGCGGCAGTGGTCTCGCCGCCACGATCGATGCTGCGCGCGCCCTTAAGTGCGACGAAGGCAACCTGTTTGTCGCAGGCGGCGCCGAAAGCATGAGCCGGGCGCCCTATGTCATGAGCAAGGGCGACACACCTTTTAGCCGGTCGGCACAATTGTTTGATTCAACCATCGGCTCGCGCTTTCCCAACCCCCGTATCGCAAAGCAGTTCGGCAACGACACCATGCCCGAAACGGCGGACAACATCGCCAGCGACATGGGCATCAGCCGCGAGCAAAGCGATGTTTTTGCCGCAGCCTCGCAAGCCAAATACGCCGCGGCAAAAGCTGATGGTTTTTTCAATGAAGAAATCCTCGCCATCGACGTGCCGGTCAAACGCAAGGCCCCGCCCCTGCAAATCAGTGAGGACGAACACCCGCGCCCGCAATCGACCGTGGAAGCACTGACCGGCCTTAAGCCCCTGTTTGATGGCGGTGTCGTCACGGCGGGCAACGCATCCGGTATCAACGATGGTGCCGCTGCATTGCTGATCGGCAACCGGGAGGCTGGCGAACGGGCCAGTCAGGCCCCACGCGGACGCATCATTGCCGGTGCCATCGCCGGTGTTGCCCCCCGCGTCATGGGACTGGGCCCCGCCCCGGCATCCATCAAGGCGCTGGAACGGGCGGGACTTACCCTGGCCGATATGGACGTTATCGAAATCAACGAAGCCTTTGCAACCCAGGTTCTGGGCTGCACGCAATTGCTTGGCATTGCCGGAGATGACAGCCGCCTGAACCCCAACGGCGGGGCCATCGCCATTGGCCATCCCTTGGGCGCATCGGGTGCCCGGCTGGTCTTGACGACCCTTCGGCAGTTGGAACGCAGTGGTGGTCGGTACGCCGTTATCAGCATGTGCATCGGCGTCGGCCAGGGCATCGCGGCGGTGATCGAACGGGTTTAGGGCTGACTTCCATCTGGCCAGATATGCGCTCACGGCATTATCCGATAGAATGTCGGATTAGTTGTGGTGTTCGTGCTGATTTTCCACGATTATTCGGCAACAATTAATTCTCAAGGAATGGATCATGGATTTTTCGGTATTCGCAATTGTGGTGTTGCTCATCGCCATTGTTCTGGTTTTCCTTGGCGTCAAAACCGTGGCTCAGGGTACGGAATATACGATCGAACGCTTCGGTCGCTACACCAAGACCCTGCGCCCCGGGCTGCACCTGATCATTCCGGTTATCGACAAGATCGGATCGCGAATCAACATGATGGAACAGGTCCTGGACGTACCATCACAGGATATCATCACCAAAGACAATGCCATGGTCACCGTTGACGGGGTCGTGTTCTATCAGGCGCTGGATGCCGCCAAGGCGTCCTACGAGGTCAACGACCTGGTAACGGCCATCCTCAACCTTTCCATGACCAACATTCGGACCGTCATGGGTTCTATGGATCTGGACGAACTGCTGTCGCAACGGGATGTCATCAATTCGCAACTTCTGACCGTTATTGACGAAGCGACCAACCCCTGGGGCATCAAGGTGACCCGGGTCGAAATCAAGGACATTTCGCCGCCCGCCGACCTGGTTGACGCCATGGGCCGCCAGATGAAGGCCGAACGGATCAAGCGGGCCCAGATCCTGGAAGCCGAAGGCCATCGGCAGTCGGCCATCCTGAAGGCTGAAGGCGACAAACAGGCCGCTATTCTGGACGCCGAGGGACGCCGCGAGGCCGCCTTCCGCGATGCCGAAGCGCGCGAACGGGAAGGCGAGGCCGAAGCAAAAGTAACAACCCTGGTTTCCGATGCCATATCAGAAGGCAACGTACAGGCCATCAATTACTTCATCGCCCAAAAATACGTCGAGGCACTAAAAGATATCGCCACGTCAAAAAACCAGAAACTGCTGCTACTGCCCATGGAAAGCACGGGTATCCTGGGTGCGTTGTCCGGCATTGCCGAAATCGCCAAGGAATCGTTCAAGGACAGTGGCAACCTGCCGCCTGCGAGCGGGCCTTGGGAAAAGAAGGATTAAGCCTTGGATCAACTTGCCATCTTGAACGAGATCACCGCCTGGCATTGGCTTGTCCTGGGGTTGCTTCTTGTGGGGCTGGAAATGCTGGCCCCGGGGGCAATTTTCATGTGGCTGGGGATCGCCGCCGGAATTACCGGCATCGCCTTCCTGGCCCTTCCCGCCCTGGGCTGGGAGCTACAATTCCTGATCTTTGCCGTACTTTCCATTGTCACCGTTTTTGTTGGCCGCAACTGGGTAAAACGTCACCCAACCAAAAGTGAACAACCAAATCTGAATGTTCGTGGTGCCCAGTACATCGGGCGCACATTCACCTTGGACAAACCCATCGAAAATGGTTTTGGCATCATCGTGGTCGATGACACACGCTGGAAAATCACCGGCCCCGACCTGGCCGCCGGGAACAAGGTCAAGGTCACGGCGTTGGACGGTCAGGTATTGCAGGTAGAAACCGCAGAAGGCTGACACCGGTGACGCCATGAACACTGGATTTCAAAAAATTCATCCCCATTTACAGGTGTCTTACATGTTTAACGACACGTGTTGATCGGGGAATTTTATAGATGTCTGTGATGGTTGAAGCGTCTGCGCTGGAAGTTAAAGAATGGCTGGATCAGGGTCAGGCGATATTGATTGATGTTCGCGAACATCAGGAACTGGCCCAGTTTGCCATTTTGGGTGCCGTCCATAACCCCATGTCCAGTTTTGATTTCGAGGCGGTGCCGTCAGAAACAGACAAAAAGCTGGTTTTTGTTTGTGCCCATGGCGTTCGCTCCAAACAGGTCGGGCAATACCTGATTCAGGAAAAACGGGTTTCGGCGGCCTATAACCTAACCGGCGGCGTTGCCGCCTGGGCGCAAGCGGGACTCAGCTAATAACCGCCATGGGTTGGCCATTGATAAAGGCCCTGACGGCGTCGACCGTTTCGCTGTAAAAGACGTCGTAAGTTTCCTGTGTGACATAACCGATGTGTGGGCTCAGAACGCAATTGGGGCACGTCCGCAAGGGGTGATCGGCGGGCAAGGGTTCGACATCATAAACGTCCAGTGCGGCACCGCCAATTTTGCCGTCCTGCAAAACCTTGATAAGTGCGTCGGTATCGATGATCGGTGCGCGGGACGTATTGACGAGAAACCCCGTTGGTTTCATCCACGCCAGTTCGGTTTCACCAACCAGATACTTGATTTCATCGCTGTATTTCATGTGGATCGAAATCACATCGGCCATTTTAAACAGTTCGTCCTTGCCGACGCGCTTAGCCCCGCAATCGACGGCCTGTGCATCGGTCAGGTTTCGGCTCCAGGCGATGATGTTCATGCCAAAGGCTGCACCGATGCGGGCCACTTGCCCCCCCAGACGCCCCAGACCAATAATACCCAACGTCTTGCCGCGCAGGTCGACCCCCAGAGTTGTTTGCCAGCGGCCCTCGCGCATGTTGCGTTCTTCGGTCGGAATATTGCGGCTGAGCGACAGGATCAAGCCCCAGGTCAATTCCGCCGTGGCATGACCGGGGGAATTGGTGGAACTGACCACCACACCGTGATCACGGGCAGCATCCAGGTCGATGGCCGCATTGACCTTACCTGTCGTCACCATCAGCTTCAGGTTTGGCAAAGCATCAAACGCCGCGCGGGGAAAGGGTGTGCGTTCGCGCATGACGCAAATAATGTCAAACGGCTGCAATGGGCCTAAATCGTCCAGCGGTTCGCTAAAGACCGTGACATCAAGCCCCGACCAGTCGGCCCGTTCCAGGGCGACATTCTGGTAATCATCAAGGATGGCGATACGTGGCATGATTCATGGCTCCTGGTTTCGGCAGGGCAGACTAACCCCTGTTATCCGTTTCCGCCAAGATTATCAGTCAACTTTGCAACAAACTCCCGGGCCGATTTTGCGGCACCTGCTTTAAGGGCACCGTAACCACGAATTTGCATGGGAGCCTCCAAAATCTGTCGCCACGTTCTTGCGTTATTTTGATTCAGCGAGCCAGCGCAATCCGTCAAAAGACCTTCATACCAATCAACAAGATCGCGTTCCATGCGGCGTTCGGCTGTGACCCCAAACGGGTCAAACGGTGTGCCGCGCAGAAACTTCAGCTTCGCCAACAGCCGCAAGGGCACCCCCAGCCAGGCCCCAAAGGCCCGCTTGCGGGGACGTCCCCGTGCATCAATGCCGGGTGGCAAGAAGGGGGGCGCCATGTGATACGTGATCTTGAAGTCGCCATCGAACCGGCGTTTCAGATTCGCCCCGAACCCGGATTCACAGTGCAGGCGCGCCACCTCGTACTCATCCTTATAGGCCATCAATTTGAACAACCCGCGCGCGGCGACATCGGCCAGACCGGACACACTGACCTTGATCTCGACCTCGTGAAAGCGGGCAATCGTATCGGCATATCGCAGTCCGTAGGCGGAGTTTTGATAGTCCGTCAGAAACGCCTGTCGCCGGGCGACAATTTGATCGAGGGTTTCGGGATCTTTTTCAGGTTCCGTAATTTCCCCCTTCAGGGCACCCGGATTGCCTGCCGCGATGCGGCCAATCGCCAGGGCCCGCAAGTTTGCTTCAATGGCCACACCGTTTAAATCAATCGCCCGGCACAGGGCACCTAAGGAAACCGGCACCATGCCCTTTTGCCAGGCGTACCCCAGCAGGATCACATTGGCGAACACCGGATCGCCCAAAAGCCGGTCTGCCATGCGGTTGGCATCCATGGCCGTAACGTGTTGTGCGCCCACCGCCGCACGGATGGCAGCAAATCTCGCGTCCACTTCCAGGCTGATATCCCGAAAACGCACAATGTCGCCGCTGGGCATTTTCGCCAGATTAATCACCGCCTTCATGCCGGGCCGGTAGCAGTCGGTAGCCTTGGGCATGCACGAGGCGACAATATCGCAACCGATCAGGGCGTCCGCCGCTTGATGATCGACGCGCACCTGATGGATGGCGGCGGGATTGCGGGCCAGACGCACATAGCTCAAGACAGGTCCGAATTTTTGCGCAAAGCCCGTAAAATCAAGCACGCTGGCGCCGTTTCCGTCCAGATGCGCCGCCATGGTGATCAGGGCACCGACGGTGATAACACCCGTGCCGCCAACCCCGGTGATCAGCAGGTCATAGGCCTTGTCAAGCGCGGGAAGAATGGGATCCTCAAGATCAACCAACAAGCCGTCCACATCAAAATCGCGGACGTTTTTATTTTTTCGTACGGCACCTTCAAGGGTGACGAAGCTGGGGCAAAATCCGTTCAGGCAGGAAAAATCCTTGTTGCATGACGCCTGATTGATGCGCCGCTTCGGGCCGAATTCCGTCTCGACAGGCTCGACACTCAGGCAGTTCGATTCGACACTGCAATCGCCGCATCCTTCGCACACCAGTTCGTTGATGACGACGACGCGTTTGGGGTCTTCCAGCGTGCCGCGTTTGCGGCGGCGGCGTTTTTCCGTTGCACACGTCTGCTCGTAAATCAGCACCGACACGCCGGGCACCTGGCGCAGGTCTCGCTGGACCGAATCCAGGTCGCGGCGATGATGGATGCTTATGTCCGGCGGCAAGTCGCGGGCCAAAAATTTATCGGGTTCATCGGATACCAGGGCGATGCGCTTGACCCCTTCGGCACGCGCCATGTGGGCCATGGCATATACGCTGACCGGTCCATCGACGGGCTGGCCACCGGTCATGGCGACGGCATCGTTATACAGGATCTTATACGTTATGTTTGTATGCGCGGCGATCGCCTGCCGGATCGCCATGGATCCGGAATGATACCAGGTGCCGTCACCCAGATTTTGAAAGACATGATCGTTTCCGGTGAACCGCGACGATCCGACCCAGTTGACACCTTCGCCGCCCATCTGGATCAGTGAACTGGTATCACGGTCCATCCAACTTGCCATGACATGACAGCCGACACCGGCCAGGGCTTTCGATCCTTCGGGAACACGGGTCGAGGTATTGTGCGGGCAACCCGAACAGAAGTACGGCGTGCGGGTAGCACCTTCGATGGAAATGGAAATAACCGGCGGCTCGCAAAGCCTGTTTGCGCGGGCCAGAAAATTTTCGGTCGGGAAAACACCATCAAGACGCTTGGCGATGATCGGCACCAGCATGCGGGGGGATAACTCGCCGGTCCAGGGTACCAGCCTGTTGCCCTGTTCATCCCGTTTGCCGACCATGCAATCGGGCTTGGCACCGGGCCAGTCGTAAAAATATTCCTTGAACTGGCTTTCGATGATGCCGCGTTTTTCCTCGATCACCAGGACTTCGCGCTTGCCCCGCACAAAATCAAGCGCATCGCGATGGGCCAGCGGCCAGACCATGCCAACCTTATAGATATCAATGCCAAGCTGGCGGCACCGGACCTCGTCGATGCCCAACAGGCGCAGGGCTTCCATCAGGTCGAGATAGCCTTTGCCCGTGGTTACGATACCGAACACGGCGTCATGGATTTCATAAATGTGGCGATCAATGGGATTGGCGTCGGCAAAAGCCAACACGGCATTTTTCTTGGCTTCCATACGATCTTCGATATGCGGGCCGGGCAGGTCCGGCCATCGGTAATGCAGGCCGCCCGGCGGCATTTCAAATTCGGGCGCACTGAATTTGCGGTCAGGAGGCACATCAAACGAGGAAACGGATTCCACCGTTTCGGAAATGGCCTTGAAGCCGACCCAGGCACCGGAATATCGCGATAGCGCGTAGCCGTATTCGCCAAAGGCCAAGTATTCGGCAACGCTGGCGGGATTAAGAACCGGCATGAACCACGCCAGGAACGAGGCATCTGACTGATGCGGCATGGAGGATGACACACAGCCATGGTCATCCCCGGCCACAACCAGCACCCCGCCATGGGGGGATGAGCCATAGGCGTTGCCATGTTTCAAGGCATCGCCGGAACGATCGACCCCCGGCCCCTTGCCGTACCACATGGCAAAGACACCATCGACGGTCCGGTCTGGGTTGATTTCGACCTGCTGAGTGCCCAGCACCGCCGCTGCGGCCAGGTCTTCATTGACGGCGGGCAGAAATTCAATGGCCGCATCGTCAAGCCGCTTGGCTGCCCGCCACAGTTCCGTATCGACCCCGCCCAGCGGCGAGCCACGGTAGCCCGAAACAAACCCCGCCGTACCCAGGCCTGCCTCGCGGTCCCGCCGGGCCTGATCAAACAGGACACGCACCAGCGCCTGCGTTCCGCTCATGAAAACGCGCCCGGCCGACCGGCGATACCGATCTTCCAGTTGATACGGTTCGGGGTTGTTTTTAATCACATTCATCGGTGGCACTCCCTGCCGCCGATCGTATCACGATGGACTTGAACGATTTTTCTTGAATGACCGTGAATTGCACGAAATTTGGATTAAAAAACCAGAATTGTATATATTGGCGGCATAATCACCCAATAATTGAGGTCATCATGGAAATTGAAGAACAAGACCGCCGCATCCTGCGGGCCCTGCAAGAAGATGGTCGCATTTCCAACCAGGACCTGGCGGAAAAGGCCGGTATGTCCGTTTCAGCCTGTTGGCGACGGGTCCGCGCGCTTGAAACGGCAGGCATCGTCGCAGGCTATACTGCACTGGTCGATGCCACAAAGGCCGGATTGGGATTTCATGCGGTGGTCTACATTCACTTGGCCCGGCACGAATCCAGCTACGTTGCGGCCTTCATCACCGAAGTGAAACGTCGCCCCGAAGTGCTCGATTGTTTCGCAACGACGGGCGAGGCCGACTATTACCTTCGTGTGCGCTGCAAGGACCTGGATGCCTATAACGCCTTTTTGGATGATGTCCTGTTTCGTCTGCCTGGCATCGCCAACGTGCGCACCAGCCTGGTGCTCAAGGAAATCAAACACCAGACCATGCTGGATATTTAAACGCCTATCCCGGCAGCGGCACAAACAGCAAAACAGCACCAAGGGCGACCAGACTGATGCGCATTAATGCGGGTTTTGGTGCGATGACGCCAAAAGAGATAGCGGCCAGAGCGGCTGCAATTTTGGCCATTGCCAGCAGTGCCAAAAGCGGCGTGGTGGAAAGATGGATCAACGACGGCGTCGCGATCATCCCCAAGGGAATAAGATAAAGCCCGATGCCAAGCGCCATGGCGAGAAGCGCTACTTTCAACCAGTTTTCTTCAACCATGCCTGCGGCGATAAATACCGCCCCGCACACCGGCGGGGTGATGGTCGACAGCAGCGCGAACCAAAAAACGAACAGGTGGGCCTGCAAGGGCTCAAGCCCCAACGAAATCAGGGCAGGACCGGCGACGGAAACACAAATCACATAGGCCGCCGTGGTTGGCACTTCCATGCCCAGGATCAAGCAGGCAACCGCTGTCAGCAAAATAGCAGGCCACAGCATACCGCCGGAACCAGACAAAATAAGCGAGGTGATCTTGACCCCCAACCCGGTGATCGACAGCACGCCAATAACGATGGACGCACACAGGATGATCGAGGCGATCATTGAAATTTGCCGCCCCGACGTCAGGCAGACGGTTTCAATCCGGCTGACCGTGCGCCCCAGATCCAGGGTTAACTTGCCATCGAAGAACAGGAGAAATGCTCCGGCGATGATCGCCATGCAGGCCGCATATTGCGGCGTGTAACTGCCAACGAATATACCCCACAGCAAAACTGAAAACGGCACCAGGAAAAACGCCGAAGTCACGACCACGGCCCGCAAGCCAGGCTGTTGGTCTGCGGGCAGGCCTTTCAATTCATAGCGCAATGAAAACGCATCGATGCCGACCCACACCGCCCAGAAAAACAGGATCGCCGGCAACAAGGCAGCGGCCATGATCTCGCTGTAGGGAACTCCGGTCAGTTCCACCATGACAAAGGCCCCTGCCCCCATCAGCGGCGGCATGATTTGCCCGCCCGAAGATGCCACGGCTTCAACCGCGCCCGCCAGCGCGCGCGGATAACCGATGCGGGTCATGGCGGGCAAGGTAATCGCCCCCGTCGAGGCCACATTGGCCGATGCCGAGCCCGAGATCGAACCGAACAGGGCCGAAGAAATCACCGATACCTTTGCCGCCCCGCCGCGCAATCGCCCGGCGGCGGCGGCGGCCACATTCATGAACCCCTTCCCCGCTTCGCCCGCATTCAGGACCGCACCGAAAATGACAAAAATGGCGACGATGCTGACCGATACGCCCGTCAATTTACCCCATATGCCGCCTTCGGCGATAGTCATGGTGCCCAGGAAACTGGCAAGCGGCGTACCGGGATGGCCGAACTCTCCGGGAATATATTGCCCCAAAAGCCCGTAAAGCAAGGCAACCGCCGCCACCATGGGCAAAGGCCAACCGATGGTTCGGCGGGCCATTTCCAGCACAATCCCTAACAAGATGATCGCGATACCTGTCTGCAGGGGGCCATCGAGATAACCGTACTGATCCCCAAGGGCGTCGGCATTGAATGCGATCCACAAGGTCGCCATGAGGCCTATGATGGTCATCAAAATACCGCTATAGCGCGCGGCTTTTCCCTGGGCCAGAAAAACCAGTGCCCACGGCAACGCCAGGGCCATGTGCAGGGGGCGGCTGACCAAATTTGGGATCAGGCCGGAAAAGATCAGCCAAAGATGAAAGACGATGGACAGGCCACCAAGGGCCACCCAAAACATGCGCGCCGTTACAGACATGACAAACCGGCCCCGTTTAAAGACGAAGACCCGGACACAGGGTGCCCGGGTCAATGGTATCGCTTTTTAGCAGCGGCTCACTTGTGATGAGCGGCCAGCGGAGCTCCCATTTCGGCGTAATACTTCAAGGCACCGGGGTGGATCGCACCGGTAACATTTTTCAGCATGTCGAATGTTACACCGTTCCACCAGGCAGCCCCTTTACCCATGGCCCCTTTTTGGTCCCAATAGGTCTTGGTCAGCTGGTAGGCGGTGGCATCGTCCATTTGGGTCGTAGTGTAGGCGACAACCGGTAAAGACGTGGTCGTAATGTCGCCATCCTGACCGGCATAGGTGCCAGCAGGAATGGTCAGGCGAGTCCGCTTGGTTTTGGCAATCTGGTCGTCCGACAAGCTCAAAACCTTAACACCCGTTCCGGCGGCAGCTTCAATAACGTTCGGCGCCGGGTACGAACCTGCGGTCACAAAGCCGTCGATCTGGCCGTTCTTAAGCGCCGGTACGGCGTTGGAAAGTTCGACATTGGCCAGCGTAACCTTGCCTTCAAGCCCGAACAGTTTTAGGTACTTGGCACCCTCTTTGGCCCCGAAGCTGCCTTTGCCAAGCAAAATGGTCTTGCCTTCAAGGGCGGCGAAATCATTGATACCGGCATCCTTGCGCACGACGAAGTGCATGGTCAGCGACGGGATCGGGAACAGGGCGCGGATGTCGGCAAACTTGGGGTTGGCCTTGTCCTTGAACATCGCCTTGCCGCCTACGGCCAGCTTGACCAGCACCGGCGGCGTGGTGAAGACATAGTTGCCGGGGCGGGTCGCAGCACCCAACACGTTTTGCACCGAACCCTGGCTTTCTTCCACGGTGACAATAATATCACCTTTGCTGCCGGATTTGATGGCTTCAGAAATCTGTACGGCCATCTGGTAATAGGATGATGTTGTTTTTGCCGATTTGAAGGTCACCCGGGTTTCAGCGTGGGCGACACCACTGAATGCAACGGCAATCGCGCCTGCCAGTGCAAACTTTTTGAATATTGTCATATACCTCTCCGTCGTTTTCGCCGTCTTGGGCGTTATTGTTCAATTATCAGGCAAATGGTTTTCTAAATATGAAAAACGCCGGATTTATCCGAACGGGTAATTCCCAGCCATCCCCTAGATTGCGGGCGCGATGATAACCGACCCTTCCGGGGTGGGAAACCAAAAAACAAGCTGTCATCCCTGATCAAATCATTTGCAACTGATAGGAACGACACCTTCCGGAATCATTCTAAATCGGGCCGGGCGTACACCTACCCGGCCACACAACCGGCGATGCTTGAAAGACTGGATTCTTTTAGGTCATTAGGATCATTGACTTTTGCGCGATTTCCGGTACATATGGCCGATACGTGTTGCATTTGTTTTGCCTTATCTAAATAACCGGTTCGCTGATTAGTTTAGTTATTCCCTAACAATGTGAGCGTTATATCGACCGCGCCACCTGATATTTTGAGGCGTGTAATCAACTCTCCTGTTAGAGGACTTAAGACTATGGCTACTGGTACTGTAAAATGGTTTAACCCCACCAAGGGTTTTGGCTTCATCGAGCCCGAAGACGGTTCTAATGACGCATTTGTTCACATTTCGGCCGTCGAGCGCGCCGGATTGAGCACGCTCAACGAAGGGCAGAAGGTTTCTTATGAACTTCAGCCCGGACAGAACGGCAAATCTTCCGCCGAGAACCTGTCTGTCGTCGATTAATTTCGACGAGTACGAGCTTACGAGAAAGGCCCGCTCGCGCGGGCCTTTCTTTCGTTGACGGCCTGTTTTTGCACCTATGGGCGAACTTCAGGCCTCGCCAGAAAGGATAAAGATGGCAAAAAAGCCCAATTACGATTTTGAACGCAGAGAGCGTGAACGCCTGCAGGCCGAAAAAAAGGCCCTCCGGAAAGCGGCAAAAAAAGAAGCTAAGGACGCTAAATCCGGAGCGTCGGAAAGTTCAAATAGCGAAACGAGCGGTCCCTCATCCGCCGACAGCGAATAATTTTCCACCGATACTTTATCTTCAAACTACCCAGGGCCAGATCATGACTTCCGACGACAAACCACAAAACTTCAGCATGACTCTCGCCAACGAGCTCATCAATCTCGCCAATAAAAACCTGCAACAGAACCACCCTGTTGAAGACATTGCCGAAGGCCTGCGCCATGCGGCGGCGAACTTTTCCGCCTACGCCTTTTTCCGCAGCGAACAAACACCCAAAGACCCCAACCAGATCGTCGAAAGTTTTGTTTCGATGTTTGAATATTATCTTGACGCCCACAAGCCGAAAGAATCTCCCGGCGAAGGCCTGGCCCAGACCATCGCCAAGGCCAAGGAAGAACTATAAGTCAGGATCAGGCGAGCGAGCCCAGAAACTCAAGCAACGCCGCGTTGACCTGATCCGGCGCTTCTTCCCCCACCCAGTGACCAACGCCGTCGATCACCGTGTTAACGCGCAAATCAGTGCAATTGATGGCGGCGTTTTTGTAGGTATCGTGGCCCGGCACGAAAGCACGCACCATATCCTTGGCTCCGGCAATAAAACAAGCGGGCTGGGCGACCGGATTGGCTCCCATCATGGGCAACATGTCGTAATCGCGGTTTTGGTTGCGATAGCGGTTGATGGGGCCACGAAAGCCACCTGCCTGAAAATTTTCCACGAAATAATCAAGCTCGTTGGCCGAAAGCCACCCTGGGAAGGGATCAGGATCGACGAGCCCTTGCAAAAGCCCGCCACCTGGCGGTCGTTGCAGCCAGTTTTCCATCGACGGGATATTTCCCGAAAGCCCGTAATAAATTTTGCGAAGCGATGTCCTGACATCGGCTTCCAGTTCGGCTTCGGCCACGCCTTCGGCCTGAAAATAATTCTGATAGAAAAATTTACCCTGATAGATTTGCCGCCACAAGTCGATCACGGCACCCTTGCCGCGCCTGCTGTGGGGAACGCTTAAGCCCGCCACCGCCGATATGCGCGCGCTGTGCAGGGTGGCGGTATTCCAGCAGATGGGTGCCCCCCAGTCGTGACCAATCAGGATCGCGGTTTGTTCGCCAAGTGCATCAATGATACCGACCACGTCAGCCATCAGGTTGGCCATGTCGTAGGCGGTAACATCTGCTGGTTTGTCGCTGCCGCCGTAACCCCGCATATCGGGTGCGACAACCCGGTATCCGGCACGCGCGATGGGCCGGATCTGATGCCGCCACGTGTACCACAATTCCGGCCAGCCATGGACCAGAATAACCAACGGCCCCTCGCCTTCAACGGCGGCACGCAGCGAGATCCCGTTGGTTTTTATGGTGCGTAACGTAAAGCTGTCAGGCTGAATATCTTCAGGTGTCATGGCGATGTCTTGGATCCGTGATTATTCAAGGATCCTAACACGCCCTGCGCTTCAGGGAAGACCTTTCAAGCCGCGCCCCCAAGAACGTAGCCAAATAGCAATCCAGATTATTGCTTCACCACCTGGTCTTTCAGGCTGAACAGTATAAACAGAACCTCTTCCTTTTCGCGTTGCCCCACGCCGTTTTTATCCAGGGCCTCCATCGCATCATCCAGCACGGCCATGAGTTCGTCGTTGCTGATATTCATGCCCTTGTGAACGCCAACCATGTCCTTGCCCGTATAAACATTGGGGCCGCCTGATCCGGTGATGAAAAATTCGCTGGCCGCTTTCTTTGCCTGTGCCAGATCAACCTGGTCAAACCGGCGGGCTGTTTGTGGATTTGTCGCGTGAAGGTCCACCAGAACATCAGAAATTCGTTCAATTCCCTCAGTGCCGCCAAGCCGTTCATACAAAGTGCCCGTCATATTCAAACTCTCCTTTATTATTATTGATGCTGATTTATCTTATCCAAGAATCACTTTAGTCGCTTTTTAATTCTCTCATCTAGTTCAGAAACTGAATCGCTCTGGTACGGTGAAAGGTGATGTCGTAACTTGCAATTTCTTGTTCTGGGGAAGAAATGAAGGATTGGTGAAATGCAAGCTGGTTATAAACAATTTTGCCCCGTAGCCATGGCTGCCGAAGTATTGTGTACACGCTGGACCGTCGTGCTTTTGCGCGAACTTATTGCCGGATCAACCCGTTTCAATGATTTGCGGCGCGGCGTGCCGCGCATGTCACCGGCATTACTGTCACAACGGCTAAAAGAACTGGAAGCCGCCGGCATCATCAACCGGGTTGAATCCCAAAGCGAACGGGGCATCCATGAATACCACCTGAGCGAAGCCGGTAAGGACCTGCGATCGGTCATTGAAACCATTGGAATCTGGGGCCAAAGATGGGTCGATTCGGACCTGACACTCGATAACCTGGATCCCTCGCTTTTGATGTGGGACATGCGGCGCAACCTGAACACCACGCCTATGCCGCAGCACCGCAGTGTTGTCGAGTTCTTATATACAGACCTGCCGTCCGCCCAAAAAAACTGGTGGCTGATCGTCGAACCTACCGGAGATGTGGATCTATGTTCGGTCAATCCCGGCTTCGATGTCGATCTTTACGTCACGACCACGCTCAGGCCGATGACCTCTATCTGGATGGGCCTGTCGACGGTAAAGTCCGAACAGACTGATAAAAACCTGACGCTGGAAGGCGACACCGCACTGGCGACAAAGATGCAGGTGTGGCTGGGGCTTAGCCCCTTTGCCAGCGAACTCAAACGCGCATAAGAAACCCAAAGGTAGACTCCCATGACATCCAAAACGTCCATTTTACTGAGCGATAAAGACAATGTCGCCGTCGCCCTGGCCGATATCGCGGCAGGGAACACCACCGAACCCGGATCGATCACTGCGCGACAGGATATTCCACGCAGCCACAAACTGGCCGTGATGCCGATCAAAGCCGGTCAGGCGGTGCTGAAATACGGCCAGATCATCGGATTCGCATCGAGCGACATCGCCCCCGGCGACCATGTTCATATTCATAACCTGTCCATGGGAGATTTCGAACGGGATTATGCTTATGGCGAGGCCGCAAACGAAACGGCCATGGTGCCCGTGGCCGAGCGCGCCACATTCCAAGGCTATCGCCGCGAAGACGGGCAGGTCGGTACCCGCAACTATATTGGCATCGTCACCTCGGTGAATTGTTCGGCCACCGTTGCCCGGCACATCGCCCGCGAGGTCGAAAAGCGCGGCATTCTGGACGATTACCCCAATGTGGATGGCATCGTCCCCATCGTGCATGGTGCGGGCTGTTGCACGGCATCTGATGACGAAGGCTTTCGCATGTTGCAGCGGACCATCTGGGGCCATGCCCGGCACGCCAATTTTGCGTCCGTCCTGATGCTGGGTCTGGGCTGCGAGGCCAACCAGATCCCCCTGATGCTTGATATTATGGGCAAACCATCCGAAGAAACCTTCCACTACACGACCATCCAGAAGGAAGGCGGCACGCGCAAAACCGTGGAAGAAGCCGTGGCATGGTTCGAAGGTATTTTGCCCCGTGCCAACGCCATGAAACGCGAAACCGTGCCCGCATCGGAATTGACCGTAGCACTGCAATGCGGCGGATCGGACGGTTATTCCGGAATTACGGCGAACCCGGCGCTGGGTGTGGCCGTGGATCATCTGGTACGTAACGGAGGCTCTGGCGTGGTTGCCGAAACACCTGAAATATATGGTGCCGAGCACCTGTTGACCCGCCGCGCGCAATCCCGCGAGGTCGGCGAAAAGCTGATCGAACGTATTCACTGGTGGGAAGATTACGCAGCCAAGAACGGCGGCAGCATGAACAACAATCCGACGCCCGGCAACAAGGCAGGCGGCCTGACGACGATTTTGGAAAAGTCGCTCGGCGCCGTCGCCAAGGGGGGATCGACCAACCTGGTCGGCGTCTACAAATACGCCGAACCCATCACCGCCAAGGGCTTTTCCTTCATGGACAGCCCCGGGTATGATCCCTGTTCGATCACCGGCGAAGTCGCCTCGGGCTGCAACATGGTGGCTTTCACCACCGGACGGGGATCGGTCTATGGCAACAAACCTGTGCCATCCCTGAAGTTGGCCACCAACACACCCATGTACAATCACATGAGCGAGGACATGGATATTAATTGCGGCACCATTGTCGATGGCACCGAAACGCTGGAACAGGTTGGCGCGCGCATTTTCAACAAGATGCTGGCGGTGGCGTCGGGCGAAAAAACCAAGTCCGAGGAACTGGGCTTCGGTGATTCAGAATTCGTTCCGTGGCAAATTGGCGCGCAGATGTAACCACTTACATCCCAAGCACGGCGGCATCTCGAAAAGTATCTGAATATTGTGTGACAATCACTGGTGAACAGAGTTGCTCTGTACAAGGACGCCCATGATACAGCGATGTTTCCAGAAATCCGCCACCGCCCGATTCTCTTCTCCATGAAACCCCTCTTGACATAATACCTTTTGGTATTATATTAAATGATACCCTTTGGTATCATAAAGGAAAGAGACATGGCACCCAGCGTCCAAGAAGGCTTCCGCGCCCTGGCCGATCCGACTCGAAGACAAATCCTTATGCATTTGAGCATGCAGGACATGACCATTGGCGAAGTTGCCGAGAAATTCGAAATGACCCGGGCGGCGGTGAAGAAACACCTGGTGGTGCTTGAGCAAGGCAAGCTGATTTCCGTTCACAACATGGGCCGTGAACGGATCAACCGGCTAGAGCCGCTGGGATTGAAATCCGTAGCGGACTGGTTCAACTACTTCAGCCGCTTTTGGGATGAACGTCTTGCCAATTTGAAACACGCAATAGAAAACGAAAAGGAGCAAAAAGATGGCTGAGACTGAATTGACAAAAACCGTATACCTCGATGCGCCTCGCGACACCGTTTGGGCGTTTCTGACAGAAAAGGACAAACTGGCTAAATGGTTCCATCCCGCCGCCGCCGATCTGGCCGAAGGCGAGGACTACGCCTTGTTGGAAACGGATGACAGCGGCAACACCGTCAAACTGTGTTGGGGCACTGTCTTGAAGATGGATCGGCCGACCAACCTTGTCTGGTCGTTTACTATAAAACCCCTTGGCGGCGCCATGACCACCGTCACCTGGACTCTTGAGGACTCCCACGGCGGAACCAGGCTGACCCTTCGCCACGAAGGCATTGGCATGGCCGCCGGGGAAGCACCGCTTGGGTTGCTAACGGCACTCGATGCCGGTTGGGATGCTCACTTCGCTGACCTGCGCAAGGCAACGTCTGCCTAGACCGTAGCGATAGGCGTGACCGGCGAACCAACCGCGCCGGTCAGCCGAAGCGGTGGTGCCGTGAGCAAGAAGCGGGTGCGGTCGTTATCGTGCAGCCAGTCCGCCAGGTCACGCAAATACCAAAGCTCACCCAGATTGATGCCCAGTTTGAACAGGCAGAGCTCGTGCAGTGGCAAGCCTGCGAAGGTCTCGCCGGGACCGGGTCGGGCGGGCAGTCCTTCGACGGCATAATTGTCGGCGCAAATGACGGCGAGGCCGCTGTCGATGATCCACTGTTGCAGTTTTTCATCACGGCCATCGAGCACGGCGCAACTGTTGTGCAGCATGTCTTCGTCCGGGTTTCCTTGGGCATCAACAATATGATCGGCAAACCCCGTGTACAGAACCAGCATGTCGCCGGGCTCAATTTCGGCGCCGGAGCTTTCCATTGCAGCCATCAGCAAATCATAGCCCACGAAGACCCGCTCGTTGCCATGGTGACGGAACAGATCGACCATAACGCCGCGCCCCTGCATGCCTTTTTTGGCCAGGTTTTCAATACCCAACTTGCGCGCCCCCATGGGTTCGCTGCGGTCGGTCATGCTCCCATCCAGATGGTGATCGACCGGGCCGATGATGTCCGTGCCGCCCTGATAGCCGTTATAAAACCGGTAATCGGCCACGCCATCGCCGGTGGCATCAAACTGCCCGCCCATATGACACAG